>ENA-OPWR01001331-OPWR01001331.1-human-gut-metagenome-genome-assembly--contig:-NODE-1331-length-19194-cov-2.208005_pt1 | contig 19194 bp, 22 predicted proteins | sample MGYA00241507_ERZ502006 | MGnify/ENA primary metagenome ERZ502006 (study PRJEB25962, sample SAMEA2043041) | human gut metagenome | biome: human gut; feature: human-associated habitat; material: faeces...
GAAAACAACATTTTGAACATTTAAAGTATCTTGCATAGATAAGGAAATCGCATATTTCACGGTTTCTAAAATATCTTCTTCTTTTATGCCTTCATACAAAAGAGGAGAAAAAGATAGATAAACCGTTTGTTCTAAAACTTCGTAGTTTGATAATTCTGTCGAGGCATTTAAATAACTTATTAAATTAGTCTCAGTAAGAGGACTAGACTTTAAATGTTCAATCACGATTTCAATCTTACTTTTATCATTATTTTCTAACATTGTCACTGGAATATAATAGATATTTTCCTCTTCTTTCGCAATATAATAAGTTGTTGTTTTACTAACATTTTTTAAAGAAGTCAAATTATATACTTTATTAACACCTATATCTCTCGTTAAAATATAGGGTAGAGCTTTATTGGTATGAGGTATTTTATCTAGTAATTCATTTTCAACATAAATAAGAATACCACGGACACCTTTTATTTCTGTTAAAGAAAAGACTAAACATTCTAACATTTTTTCACTGTCTTTTTCTTCGACATCTAATAAATTTTTGTTGAAATTTAATTTTAAAATATCTTCTTGCAAATCAATGGATAGTAATTTGGTTTTTGAAGGCAAGATAGCTTTAAAATAAATAGGCAAGTAATTGGCTTTAGAACTATTAATCGTTAAGTAGGTGATAATTTCCTTGGCTTGTTCTAAAGTGTCTATATTTTTTAAAGAAACGTTAGTTCTTGCTACCAAGTTATCTTCATTCATAAGATAAATGGAGGAAGTATCACTTTTTTGATAAGTAATCGTGATATTTTCTAAATCGTCATGGGCCTTTGGAAATGTCAAAGTAATAATAAGCAAAATAAGCGCTAAAGACGTGATAATCATTTTTCTTTTGATACATTGTTTAAACACAAAAATCACCTAATAAATTTTATGATATCAATAAAAAAATATACAAAAAAAGGGCAAGCCCTTTCAAATATCAATCTCTTTTAAACGAATGAGTTCGACAACCGCGCTAGCACGACCATTTACACCAAGTTTTTGCATGGCATTAGAAATGTGATTACGGACGGTTTTTTCACTAATTTTTAACTCTCGAGCAATCATTTTGGTGCTTTCATTTTTGATTAACTTTTCAAAAATTTCTTGCTCACGGTTTGTTAAAATTTTATGCTTCAAATTTTCACCCACCTTCAAAAACGTACCTATTATAGTTTATGAAAGGGACTTTATTTGGTTAAGCGTTTTCAAATTTAACCGTAATATATTTATTCGTGTCATAGAGACTTTGAATACTTCGCATAATATTATTAGCTAATGAAGAATTATGTTCTTGACAAGCAATCGTAACATTTATATTATCTTTATTGATTTTTACGAAACTATCATAATTAAATTCTTCTTTGATTTTCTTTTCTATTTTAGCTTCTTCTTCCTTTTTACTATTTAAAGCCATTAAAGAAAGATAGGCTTCATTTTTTTCGGCACTTGTTTTATTCGCATCTAATAAAATTTCTTGATAATCATTCATTTGCTTCAAGACGCTTTCATCTTCTTCGACTCTTAAGGCAACTAATAGGCTACTTTCTTCTTTAGAGACACTCACACTACTATCACTTTGAGAAGTTGCTGTATCCAAAATGCTTTTTAAGCTCGAATCATTTAAAGTGACATAATAAATTGATAAAACTAAAATTAAACTAAATAAGGTTACAAACCAAATGCTTTGTTTATTTATCATCATTTTCCTCCAGTTTCTATTAAAAAAATATGTCTTAACTAAAAAATTATGCTATTTTTCTCATAATTAAGAAGAGGTATGGTATAATAAACCTAATGTAATATTGGAAAGTGAAGGAAACAGTATGTATAGATTTTCTTTATTGTTTTTAAAATTTATTTTATTTAGCATGGTCGGATATGTCTTTGAGATGACTTGCTGTGCTATTATTGATAGAAAAATTACGAATCGGGGCTTTTTCTGTGGACCTATTATTCCTATTTATGGTTTTGGTAGTTTATTTTTGATTTATCTTTTAAAACCTTTTAGTTATGATATAAAAAATCTTTTTACCGTTATTTTTCTTGGCATGTTAATAACTGGGACTTTAGAATACTTTACAAGTTATTTCTTAGAAAAAATATTTCATAATAAATGGTGGGATTATAGTAAAGAAAAGTTTAATATTAATGGGCGAGTTTGCTTAAAAAACCTTTTTGCTTTTGGCCTTGGTACCCCAATTGTTTTATATGTGTTAAATCCTAGTATTTCCCATTTCCTTTTACAAGCTAAAGATTCCGTTTTAATTTGGAGTGCTTGTATCACTTTAGTTATCTTTCTTTTAGATCTTATTTATTCTTGTGTGGTAGCTTATAATTTAAGAAATCATATTATAGTGGTGGAAGATTTAAAAAATGAAAAGTTAGCTAGATTACCAGGTATGCTTGAGAAAATGTTAAAGAAACGAATAAAAGGACTTCACAGTTACCCTAAAAGGTTATTCACGGCCTTTCCAACTTTATTTAAAGGAAATGAAAAAGAATTTGAACTTATTAAAAAATTAGAGACTAAAGAAAAAGCCAAACGAAAAAAAAGAAGAAAAAAACATAAAAATGTCAAATAAATGTAAATATTGTGCAAAAACACAATATTTTTTTTATAAAAAAAAGGAAATTCAATTTTTTTCTTGAATATATAAGTAGGAGGAAAAAATGAGAATGATAACCCAACGTGATTTTAAAGACTGTGGTGTAACTTGCATGGAGTATATAATTAAGTTTTATCACGGTTATATTCCTATCGAAAAATTAAGAGAAGATACCTTTACGAGCCAAGAAGGAACAACGGCTTTTCATATTGTCGAAACTTTTAAAAAATATAATTTTGATTCTTTTGGCAAAAAAATAACTTTCAAAGATTTAAACAATCAATTTTTACCTGCTATTGTTCATATTGTTTTGCCTAATGGTCTAAATCATTTTGTTGTATTAACAAAGGTAAAAAAAGAAGAAGTTACTTTAATGGATCCGATGATAGGGAAAAAAGTACTATCTAAAGATGATTTTATAGCCTTATGGGACGGTATTATTTTATTAGCTATTCCAGAGGGCAAAGTTCCAAAGATAGATAAAGAGACTAATATTTTAGCTTCACTAATAAAGATTGTGAAACGAGAAAAGGCTTTAGTAGCTATTCTTGTTTTCTGCAACTTAATTGTAAGCTTTTTGACTATTATTCATAGTTTTTATTTGAAGATAAGTCTTACCACCCTTGAATCTTTTAATTTACAAAATTTTTTATTAATTTTCTTTATTTTTTTAACTATTCTTTTCTTTCGGTTACTTTTTTTCTATTACGAGGAATACTTGAAAATTCATCTTAATAAAAATATTGAAATTACATATTTATATGCTTTTTTTAAACATCTTTTTTCTCTTTCTATTGAGAAGTTTCTAAGTTACCATGAAGCGGATATTTTAACCCGTATTAACAACGCGGTTGAGATAAAAAACTTGTTTCAAAATACTTTTATTAATTTTGCTTTAAATTTTTTACTTTTTCTACTTATTTTAATTTTAGCTTTTTTTCTGAATCTTTATTTAACTTTAGTTTTATTAGTAGGAATGCTTCTTTATTTTTTCATAAGCTTTCTTTTAGCTAAAGACTATTATATTGTTTTGCAAAAAATATTTTTAGAAGAAAAAAATTGGCAGGCTCATCTTTTAGAAATGATCCAACTTTTCTTATCTATGAAACACTTTAATAATACCAATTATGGTTTAAATGTTTTAGAAAATAAGTTTTGTCATTATGAGAAAGCTGTGTTTAAAACCCAGAAAAAAATCTTACTATTTGAATTTATTAAAAATAGTTATTTAGAAATTTTGTCATTTCTTTTTATAAGTATCGGGTTGTTTCTCATTATTAAAGGAAAATTAGATCTTTTAAATTTTATTACGTTTCAAAGCCTTTATTTTTATTTTATAAATCCTTTAAAAGAACTCGCAGATATTGGTCCTAAGTTTTATTATTTAAAGGCAATTTTACTTAAAATGACCGAAATGATTCATTTAGAAGAGGAAGATTTGAAGTCTTGTGAAGAAATGCTAAAACCTTTTGCTATTAAGGTAGAAAAATTATCCTTTTCTTATAATGGCTTAGAGCCTGTTTTAAAAAATGTAAGCTTAACGATTAAAGCTAAAGAACATGTTTTTTTAACCGCCAAAAGCGGTCATGGCAAAAGTACTCTTTGTAAGTTATTACACGGTGAATATTTAAATTACAACGGCAATATTTATTTTGATAAACAAAATTTAAAAGATTATAAATTAATGACAATAAGAGAATCTGTGGTTTACTCAAGCCAACAAGAAAAACTTTATAGTACTACGATTAAAGAAAATATTTTATTTGGTCAACCAGAAACAAATTTTACAAAAGTATGTGAGATTTGTAATTTGGAGTCTATTGTTTCGAAACGAGCTTTGCGTTATGAAAGTAAGGTAGACATTACTAAAATATCAGGTGGGGAAAGACAACGAATTTTACTCGCTAGGGCTCTTATGAAAGAAGCTAGTTTGTATCTTTTAGATGAATGTTTAAGTGAAGTGGATGAACAAGATGAAATTGATATCATTAAAAAAGTTCGTAAATATTTAAAAGGGAAAACCCTCATTTATATCAGTCATAAAAGACATGATGATTTATTTGAAAGGAGTATTATATGGTAGAAAATAGAAGTATTTATCATAATATTTATGTTCTTTTAAAAACATGCCCTAAAGGAACGTTCTTTTTAGCTCTTGCTTGTTTTCTATTAATATCTTTTATTCATTTATTGTTTTATCAAAAAATCGTGTTTTATGAAGAATATCAAGCCTTATATGACTGTGAAGAGGTTTGTCAAATTGTTTTTTATCAGCCTTTAAACAAAGAAGAAAGTCTAACACGGACAGAAAATTTTTATGTAAATAAAGAAAAATTAATGATAAAAGATATCACTTTTGGAACCATTATTAATGTTCCTAATTCTGCCTCATTATTAGAAGAGGTAAGGTTAGAGATAGATTCTCTTAATTTATCTTCTAAACAAACTTTAATTTTGAAAAGAGAAAGAAGTGACAAAACTTTCATAGAACTTCTTTTAAAAGCCATGAAAGGAGGTGATTAAATGTTAGAAAGTGAAACTTTAAAAACCATTCATGGTGGTGGCAGTGCGGTTTTTTGGACGGTTGCTGGTGTTTTAGGGGGCTTATTTACTTTTTTAGTTGGCGTTTATGAAGGAATTCAAAATGCTATATCTTCATGTAAAAATTAGAAAGGAGTTATTTTTATGAGACTAAAAAATGAGCAATTACTAAACATTCAAGGAGGTGCTCTTACTGCTTCCTTTATTAATGCGGCAACCAATGCTTTAGAAATGCTTTACAACTTTGGTAAGATTGTAGGAAAAAATATTGGTGAATTATTTTTCAAAAGTTGTTAAAAAAAATCCCCATCGGGATTTTTTTAATATTCTGTCAGATATAAATCGTTATATTCATCAAGACTAATATTTTCTTCGTGTATTTTTGTAGCAACATCCACACCTACATATCTAATGTGCCATGGTTCTTCTACATACCCAGTGATATTTTGACTGTTTTTAGGGTAACGAATAATGAAGCCATATTTATAACTATTGTTAAGCATCCATTCATAGTCACTATCGGTTAGGTTGTCGAAAGAGGAAGAAGAACGAATATCAATCGTAAGGCCTGTTTGATGTTCAGAGTGTCCTGGACGAGCAGAGTAAGTATCTACCACACTTTGAGGGTCTCTTTGTAAATAATAATTATAAAGTTTCACTTGGTAGTCATAAGAACGGTAAGTACTATAAGGAATAAGACTAAGACCATCAAGAAGAGAGGCTGCAATTAATTTTTGATAATCGTCCATTGCCACTTTACGAAGTTGTAAATTGTAGCCGGGAATATTTTCTAAGTCTTCTGGAACATAAGTGCTTGGTAAATGTCTATATTTACTAACTGTCACTGTTAAAGAGGCTGGGTCGGTAATTTCTGTTACAGTGCTATAAAAAGGTAAATCTAAATTTAAGTTAACTCTTGTAACCGCATCTTTCATGGCAATATTCTCTAAAGTTTGATAAGCTCTATAACGGTTAATTTTATTAAAATCAAAGTTTACAACTTGGTAAAATTCACTTAAATCTGTATAATCACTAGCTAATATAGCAGCGATATTTTTACTGCTCATATATTCGTAAATTTGATTGATTTCACTTGCTTGATAACCTTTCTCTAAAAGAGTATTTGCTTCATTCACAAAGTTTTCTTTGCTTACTAGTTTAATACCTTTATCACTTATTATTTGCTCAGGTGTTTTATTAGGCATAGTTTCTTCTTTTCTTTTAAAAATATCTGTTTTAAAAAAGAGTAGTCCTAGTATGGTAATTAAAATAATAAGTAAAGCAATGACAATTTTCCATTCTGTTTTTAATTTCATTTTTTTCCACTTCCTTTAATTCATTATACCAGTATTTTTAAAAATATGAATTTAATATAGAAAAATAATAAAAAAATTGACAAAAAATGTTATAATCATTTTAGAAAAGGATAGAGAAAATTATGTTAATTTATTACGTTTTAAGATATGTTGTCGTTATTTTATTGGGTTATTTTATTAAGTTTGTTGGTTTACCATCTATTTATGATCTTTCATTTTTAATTTACATACCTTTTAATTACATAGCTATTTCCTACGGGATTTTAAATCCTGTAAATAAAAGAAAAGATGTTTCTTATAATAAGATAATTAAGCTTTATATAATTATAACGTCTTTGATAGCTTTCTTATTTGTGTGGTTAATAAGTAAAGATATTTTTAACGGTTTAATTTTGGTTGTTATAAATATAATAGAACTTTTATGTATTAAACCATCTTTTATAAAAAATAATCAGATAATCTCGCAAAATATTGCTGATTATTTTAAAAATCATAAGTAAAAAACTAACCATTTGAGAAAAAAAGACACTATATAAATGAAAGGTGATGTAAATGGATAAAATTTATGAGGAGTATTTTCCAAAAATATATTATTGGTCTTTAAAAAAAACAGATAACAAAGAGGATGCAGAAGATCTTACTAATAGTATTTTTGTAGCTCTTTTTGAGTACTTAAAAAAAGATATCGATATTCAAAAAATGGATAATTTAATTTGGAAAATTGCTCATAACATTTGGTATGCTAAAACTCAAAAATATCTAAAAGAAAAAGACAATCTTTCTTATGAGGAGGAGGTATCATCGGATTATCAAATAGATGATATAGATAAAATAATTTTTAAAGAGATTGTCACCAACTTAGACGATTTTGGCTTCACATTAAAAGAATATAAAGCTTTTCAATTATACTATTTACTTGACCTTTCTATAAGTGAAATTAGTAAACAACTTGCCACGAATGAAAACAATGTAAAATATTATTTATATAAGGCAAGAAAAAAAGTAAAGGAGAAATATCATTATGAATGATGTTCGTCAAGTTTAGAAAAATATTTAAAAAAAGTTAACGAAGAAAAAGTAAATAAAGGCTTAGAAAATTTTGTCCCTTTATATCCTATGTTAAAAATTAAGGATAATAAGTTATATGTCGTAGTTATGCTTGTTAAAGAAGATGCCAATGTGTGGGATATGAATGCCAAGGTAGTACCCGAATATGAAGTTTTGATAGACCCTTTGAAAGAGCAAGTTTTAAGTTTTTCTAAAACGGATTTAAATGATTTTAAAAATACAAACAACGAAGGAAAAATAAATAAAGAAAAAGAAATTTCTAAATATACTGTTCAAAAAACATTAGAATATAAAAACTATTTATTAGAAGATGTTAAAAATGAAAAATTACCTTTGCAAAGAAGGCTAGCTGATATCTTTGGGGAAGATTTCCAAATGGATGGAGAAAAAGTTAATATTAATGAATATTTATTTGCAACTTTTGAACCAGAAATAAAGAATAAAATTGATGAATTAGTACATTTACTAGTTTGCTCAAAATATACTTCTTTAACATTTTATTATAATATGATTTTTCAAGAGATAATAGAATGTTACAAAGAAAATCAAACAATAGATAGAGAAAAAATAAAATTATGTCTTGATATTATGAATTATTACTATGATGGTGTCGTTGGTATCGATAAAATTTTTAATATGGAATAAGTATTATTTCATATTTTTTTCTTGGTATAATACATACCTTTTAACATAAAGTGAAATAAGAGGTGTGAGATGAAAAAAGTAATATGGGGTTTGTGTTTATTTTTTCTTGGGACAACAATAGTTTTTGCAGAAACTGATTTAGCTCCCAATGCTAAAAGTGCTTTATTAATGGACTTTGATTCGGGAGAAATATTATATAAAAAGAATGAAAATGAAGCTTTAGCGCCAGCCTCAATGACTAAAATCATGAGCATGCTTTTGATTATGGAAGAAATTGATGCAGGACGTCTTTCTTTTGAAGATGATGTTACCATAAGCGAAAATGCCAGTAAAATGGGTGGTAGTCAAATTTTTTTGCAAACAGGTGAGGTTTATAAAGTAGAACAATTACTAAAAGGAATTGCCATTGCATCCGGGAATGACGCGGTAGTAGCTATGGCAGAAAAAGTATCTGGAAGTGTTGATGCTTTCGTTGAAAAAATGAATGCTCGTGCAAAAGAACTAGGACTTACTTCGACAGTATTCAAAAATCCTCATGGTTTAGATACTGATGGACATACTTCCAGTGCTTATGATATGGCAATTATGGCAAGAGAACTTATTAAACATCCAAAAATATTAGAATTTACCAGTATTTATGAAGATTATTTAAAGAAAAATGATGGTACTAGCACTTGGCTTGTGAATACTAATCGTTTGGTTAGATTCTATAATGGCGTCGATGGTTTAAAAACTGGTTTTACTCAGACAGCGGGCTATTGCCTTACTGCGACTGCTAAAAAAAATAATCTTCGTCTAATTGCTGTGGCTATGGGAGAAGAAACATCCGATAAAAGAACTAGTGATATTACCAATATGTTAAACTATGGCTTTAATAGCTATAAAAATGTGGTTTTATATTCTAAAGAAAACTCTTTAGGAACCAAGCGAGTAGAAAATGGTGAAGAAGAAACAATAACTCTCACTTTAAAAGATGATTATACTAAACTATTAAAAAATACCGATGATACTCCTAATTATTCTTATAATATCGTCGTAGATTCTTTAAAAGCTCCTTTAAAAAAAGGTGAAGTTTATGGAAAAGCAGAGGTTATCGAAAATGGTAAAGTTATCGATACTTTAGATGTCACGGTTTCAAAAGATATTGCTAAAGCCTCTTATTTCAAACTTTTATCCCGTAATATTAAAAATATTAGTGCCGGCAAAATATTAATTAAGTAAATTAAAGTATCAAGTAAGTGTCAAATATCTTTAAATAACTAGAGTTGTCGTAAATATTTTACTACAATCAAAGTAGGTGAATGATGTGAAAAAGACAAAAAAGAAAAAAATCAAAAAAAGTGTTCTCTTTAAAGGCATTTCTTTAATCGTTATGGCATTTAGTCTCATTGTTTTTATATTTTTAATTCGTTTACAAATGATTCCTTTTAAATATTTAATTCTCATTTTTCTTGTTCTTCTTTTACAGGACGTTTTTTTGTATCTTTTGATGTCTTGTAAGAATTATCGCCTGCGTATATTAGGAACCCTTCTTTCTATTTTACTTGTCTTTTCTTTTAGTTTTATCCTTTATTATCAAAGCGTTACAGAAAGCTTTTTGAAAAATATTTCTTTTTTGAATATTCAAACCGAAACTTATTATGTCTTAGTTTTAAAAGAAAGTAGCTACGAAAGTTTAGATGATTTGTCTTCCAAAGAAATAGATTATTTAGAAAGTAAAAAAGGCGCACAAAAAGCTTTTCAAACTCTTTCTAAAAAAGTAACTTTAAAAGATCGCCCTATTACCGATACTACTTCATTAATAGAACGTTTAAAAAAAGGCTATACGGAAGCGATTTTAATGGAAAAAGAAGAATTTAATCTCTATAAAGAAATGGATTCTTCTTTAAGCAATGAGGTTCGTATTATTGAAACTTTAGAAGTAAATTATGAAAAAGAAAATATTGCCAAAGAAGTTGAAATAACCAAAGAACCATTCAGTGTTTATATTACGGGAATTGATACTTATGGTAAACTTTCAAGTGTAAGTAGAAGTGATGTGAACATGGTGGTGACGGTTAATCCTAAAACCCATCAAGTTCTTTTAACAAGTATTCCAAGAGACTATTACGTGAGTGTTTATGGGAGTGAAAATGATTTAAAAGATAAATTAACACATACTGGTTTAAAAGGTGTCGAAACAACGGTTAAAACAATTGAAAATCTTTTAGAAACAGATATCAATTATTATGTTCGTTTAAACTTTACTTCCCTTATTAAAATCGTAGATGCTATAGGTGGCATTACTGTTGATAATCCCTTTTTGTTTACAGCTGATTATGAAGAAGAAGACGAACACATTTATTACGTGTTTAAAAAAGGTGAAATAGACTTAAATGGTAAACAAGCTCTTGCTTATGTTAGAGAAAGATATAATTTAAGAGAAGGGGATGTGGCTCGTGCTCGTCATCAACAACAAGTTATTAAAGGTATTGTAAACAAAGTAACTTCCCCAACGATTTTAATAAAATATCCTGAAATTATTGGCAGTATTGAAGGAAATTTCACAACGAATATGTCTTTAGATTCTATCAAAAACTTTTTTGAATGGCAGCTTGATAACATGCCTAGTTGGGAAATTAAAACAAATGTCTTAGCAGGTGTCGATGATTATCAAAAAACCCTTTCTATGCCTGACTTGTATTCTTATGTTATGATGCCTTCTTCTAGTAGTATTTCGGAAGCTATTCAAAAAATTGATGAAATAACTGGTTCCAACTAGTTATTTTTTTTAGCTTATCTTGTCGAACTTCTTTAAAATATTTGAAAAATCTTCTATATTAAAATAGGCGAGGGTGATAGAATGCTAATTTTAAATTTGAGCTTAGAAGGACATACTTTGTACGCTAAGTTAAAAGGCAATTTGACAAAGAAAGAAACTTATAAGATTAACCATTATATAATTCCTTATTTGCAAAAAAATCACATTTCTTCTTTTATTTTAGATTGCCGAGATTTAAAGAAAGTTGACAGTGAAGGGAGGTATGTTCTTTTAAAAACAAAAATTATTTTGAAAAAACAACAAGGAAAATTTCTGCTTTGCAATGTAAAAAATGATATTAAAGAAAGTTTAATGGGATATCGTATGCGCATACAAAATGGAAAGTGAGTGATTTAAATAAACACAGCTTCGCTTGTTTTGGAGTTATCTCCTTTAATCAAGCACATCGCAACTAAGTTCTATGAAGTTCCGTTTGAAGATTTAATGCAAGCTGGAGCGATAGGGGTTTTAAAAGCCTATAAAAACTATCGTCAAAATAACAATGTGAAGTTTTCCTCGTATGCTTATGATTATATTTTTGGAGAAATGTATGAACTTGTTATGAAAAATCGCAAGATTAAAGTAACAAAAGACATTTTAAAATTAGCAAAACAAATTGAACACGCCAGAAATGCTCTTAGTTTAAAACTAGGAAAAATTCCTAATTATGAAGAACTTTCACAATATTTAGAGATTCCTTTAAACCAAATTGCAGAAGTTTTATATGTGACAGGAGAAATGACAAGTCTTGATGATAACACCCAGGAAGCAAGAGAACTTTATGAGACCATTCCAAGTAAAGAAAGCATTTCCCTAGAAGAAAAATTAACTCTCGAAGAGGGAATAGAATCTTTAAAAGAAGAAGAACAAAAAATCATTAAGTATCGTTATTTTAATGATTTAACCCAAAGTGAAACGGCCAAAAAAATGCGTATGAGTCAAGTAATGATTTCTAGGTATGAACAAAAGAGCTTAAAAAAACTACGGCAGTATTATGAAGTACGTTAAAAACTGAATAAGTTTTTAACCCTTAAGATTTTTAAGAAGTAAAAAATATATTTTACGGAGGAAAAGATGAAAAGGAAAGGTTATTTTATAATTTTAGCAGTTAGTTTATTTATGTTTTTAGGTAATGCAGAAGCTTTAGAAGTTGCTTCTTTAATGAAAGATGGTAAAGAAGTAAAATATGAAGATATTGATGAGGCTATTTTAAGTGCTCAAGATAAGGATATTATTACCCTTTTAAGTGATGTAAGTCCAACAAAAACATTTTATAAAAGTTTAACATTTAAAGGAAACTTTACAATTACTTACAATGTTTATGGTTGGCGTTATAAAAGTGATTTAACTTTGGATGGTAGTCATTTAGTTATTAATTCGAAAGAAGGTATGAAAAAAGCCGATAATGGCGAAGCTCCTACTTGGGCAAGTATGGTTTTAGGAGGTAATTTAACTGCCATAAATGGAGGGAGTATTACATTTTCTTATGATAGTAATAAAGGCGTTATGAATGCTATTTATGCAGATAATAAAGCAACGATTAATGTCATCGATAATGCTAAGTTTAAAATAGAAGGACTTAATACTTCAGGTAAAGCGGGTCAAGGTATTCAACTTGATATGACAGCTGGTTCTGGGATATTTGTTAAGAATAATTCTAGTTTTTTAATTGATGGGGCAAACCGTGGTTATGTTAATAGTCCAACGGTTTATGTAGAAAATTCTAATTTCACAGTGCAAAATTGTACCGCAAATGCCTCTAATGGAGGACTTTTTGAAGCCAAGAATTCTAAAATTAATTTTTTGAATAATGTGGGTCATGGTTTATCAACGGGTATTTTAAAGGTTTCTAATAATTCTGTTGTTAATGCAACCAATAATGCTTATTATGGTATTACTTCCACAAATGAAATTACGGTAGATGACTCATCAACTATTATTTCTAATGAAAATGGTTATGGCTTTATCGGTGGAGGTATTCGTCTTGGAACTTCTGGTAAACTAAATAAAAGTGTTGGTAATATCGCTAGTGGCGCTAAAGTGACTTTAAAAGGCAATAAAAGTAATGCTTTAGAAAATTATGGTCAATTTAAATTTGCTGAAAATGTTTCTTTAGAAATTACAGAAAACAAAGATAAGTCAAATGGCGCAGGTATCTTTAATGCCGGGACACTTACTTTACCAAGTAAAGCAATCGTTCAAAATAATCACGCTGATAATTATGGTGGAGGTATTTACAATAAAGGTATTGTTAACGCTATTAATAGTGCTTTATATAATAATCACGCTGGTAAAGCTGGGGATGATATTTATAATGTAACAGACGCTTTATTTAACTTTTCTAAAACATCTATAGATTGGAACTTAGATGACTGTGATCATTTGATTGATGATTGGTATTTAGATACGGAAGAAAAAAGATATAATGTTCATGATGAAGAAAATTACTTTGTTCAAAAATATGATAAGGCTTTAGAAACAAGAGAAAATATCGCTTTAAAAGCAGCTCATAATTTGCTTGGCAAAGTTATTGTGAAATACGTGGACGAAGAAGGAAATGAACTAATAAGCTCTATTGAAATGACAGGCTCTTTAGGTGATAATTATGAAACCGAAAGTAAAGAAATTTCCAACTATGAACTTGTTAGTATTCCTTTAAATAGTAAAGGCATTTATCAAAAAGAAGATATCACGGTCATATACGTTTATCAAAAAGTTTCGGCTGTTTTTGAAGAACAAATTCCTCCAACTGGGGAGAACTTTAAATTATCTTATCCCATTTTTGCTTTAATTTCTTTAATTATTTTGGCAGGAGTTTTTATATTAAAGAAAAGAATATGAAAAAAATATTTGGACTAATATTATTAGTTATCAGTATTTTTAGTCTTCTTTATTTTATAAAACCTGCGGCAATTTATAGTTATCAGAAAGAAGAAACGGAGGAAAACAAAAATTTGAAAGTGGCTACTGAGGATACTTCTAAAAAAGATATTTTTGATAACGAAAAAGTCGTCGCCCATTTAACCTCTACCATTGGTATAGATACATTGATAACGCAAAGTACGGATAACATTTATTATTTAAAACATGATTTAAATGATAAGGAAACAAAGGAGGGACAAGCCTTCTTAGATTATCGTAATAAGATAGATGAAAGTTATCAGTTAAATATTTATGGTCATCATTTTAAAGACCACACAGGAGTTTTTGCTCCTTTAATCAACTATACCTCTTATGATTTTTATAAAGAACATCCAACTTTTTCTTTAGAAACAAAAAAGAGAAAGTCAGAATACTTAATTTTTGGTGTTGTTGGGGTCAATAAAGATAATAATGAACATATGAAACTTACTTTTTCATCTAAAGAAGACTTTTTAAATCATTTAGAAAAAATGAAAGAACATGCTTTATATGATACGAAAGTAGGGGTGAATGCTACTGATAAAATACTTGTTTTACAAACATGCAACTATGATAAAGCAGTGGGAGATTATTTACTTATTTTAATGAAAGAGGTAAAAAGTTATTCTCTTTAAAGATGATAACTTTTTATTTAAAACATAAAAAAGAGGATATGAATTCATATCCCTTTTTGTAGTTATCGTGATTGCCTTTTTTGATAAAAATCTTGTTCTAAATCATAAATTTTTTCTTTTACTTTAAATAAAACGTAAGCCTCACTAATACTTAAATTAATATAATCTTTTTGTTTTTTTTCTTGATATTCTTTCAATTCTTCTAATGTATTCATTTGCAAAAGATAAAAATCAGCCTCTTGTTTTTCACTTTCGGTTAATCTTTCTATCATAAAATCTTCTAAAGGAGAATGCATGAAAGAGATGACCTCATGTATTTCTTCCTTTGAACATTTTTTGTTTTGGTATTTCTTAAATAAACAAGTTTTCCAAAGACGTTTTTTTATTTGTAGGTATTGTTCAAAATCTACGGAGTTAATAGTCCCGATTGACTTTGACTTAAACTTTTCTAAAATTTCTTTTTCCTCTGGTTTTAAATGACTTGTGAATTTTATCCATATATCAAGTGTCATATCTAAATTTGCATATGAACTACATATAATAGGATATATATTGTTATTTTTATTATATTTCATTGATATTTCCTTCTAAATCTTCTTTTTACTAATCGTTATTTAGTTGGTGCAAGAAAGGAGATTTGAACTCCCACGAATATAATTCACTACCCCCTCAAAGTAGCGCGTCTACCATTCCGCCATTCTTGCGTGGTGTCCCCAGTAGGAATCGAACCTACAACTAAATCTTAGGAGGATCTTGTAATATCCATTTTACTATGAGGACATACCCGTATTTTACAATAAAGATAACTAAAAATAAAGTGTAAATTAAACAATAAAAGTAGCTTTTTTTTATGTACTTTGCTAAACTAAATATATAAGGAGTAGGGTATGAAAAAGAAATTTAAATCATTAATATGTATTTTATTGTGCATTTTTGCAGTGGTGACAACCTTAAATGTTAAAGCAGATTCTGGATGGGATTCTTCGTATGATAGTGGGGGTTCCTCATGGAGTAGCAGTAGTAGCTCATGGAGCAGTAGTTCTGACTATTCTTCCTCATATAGTGGAGAAGCAGATGCCGGCGATATTATTTTTATCGTGTTAGCTATTTTTATATTTGCTATCATCATCATTGCTTTTGGAAGTAAAGGCACCAAAACATCAACTAATAGTTATCACTATAATGATATATCTTTGGAAGATTTACAAAAGTATTTACCTGGTAAAACTTTAGAACAAGTGAAAAAAGATGTCTTTGCTCGGTTTGTAAATATTCAAGATGCTTGGATGAATTTTGATTATGACGCTTTAAGAGAGTGTTGTACGGATGAACTTTATAATACTTATGTTTCTCAATTAGAAACCTTAAAACTTAAAAATGGTCAAAATATTATGAGTGATTATCAAAATCTTGATATGAAAATTACTAATATCACTAGTGAAAACAACGTCGTTTCTTTAACTGTTTATGCTGAAATTCGTTTCCATGATTATGTTATCAATGCTAAGACAAACGAAGTGACAAGAGGATCTAAAGACCGTTTGATGACAAACCATTATTTAATGACATTTGTTATTAAAAAAGGTGATGCTAAATCTATTAAAAATTGTCCAAGTTGTGGAGCACCGTTTGAACATAATGCAAGTGGCATTTGTGAATATTGTGGTTCAACTATCATAAAAGAAGCAGATGAATTAGTTTTAAGTAAAAAAACAAATATAAATAGATAGGAGAGAGAAATATGTCTATTGAAGAACTTCGCCAAAAAGATAAAAATTTTGATGAAAGCATGTTTTTAACAAAAGTTGCTAATATTTTTGTTAAGCTTTTGACAAGTGTTATGAGACAAGATACGAAAGATGTCGCTCATTTCTTAGCACCTTCGGTAAGAAGTTTAGCTGAAGAAAAAATTACAAGTATGAAAAGTCAAAATAAAAGACAAATGTATGATGAATTAAACGTCAAGGATAGTAAGATTATAAGTATCGAAGAGATGGAAGATACTTATCAAATAAAAGTTCTCTTGCAATCTAGATATATGGACTATATAATAGATTTAGAGAGTGGTCTTAAAGTTTCTGGAGATGATACAAGAAGAATACTTGTTAATTATTTATTAACATTTATAAAAAAGAAAAACACTTTAGAAAATAAGACGATTCGGCGGTGTCCTTCTTGTGGGGCACCCATAAGTGTTAATACAAGTGGTACTTGTTTATATTGTAATTCATTATATAATGAAGAAGATTACGACTGGATATTAACAGAAATAGAAAGATATTAGGAGGAAAAAATGGGATTAATTAAAGCTTTAACAAGCAGTGTAGGAAGTGCGTTTGGTGATCAATTTAAAGAATACGTTGTTTGTCCAAATACAGAAAAAAATGTCGTTATGGTTCGTGGAGTGGTTCGCCATGGTGATGGTAATAGAAATCCAAGTGAGGGAGTTATTTCTAATGGCAGTAAAATTGTTGTACCATCATCTTATGCTATGATGATTGTTGATAATGGAAAGGTTGTCGAGTTCTGTGCTGAACCAGGAGAATATACCTATGATAATTCAAGTGAACCAAGTATTTTTACAGGTGGACTTGGCCAAGGTATTGTAAATACTTTTAAAACGATAGGTCAAAGATTTACTTATGGAGGACAACCTGCCAGAGATCAACGTGTTTATTACGTCAATTTATTAACTGTAACGGGAAATAAATTTGGATCTCCTCAACCTAAGAAAATTACTGATGAAAAATATGGCATGTTAGAAGTTACTTTCTTTGGAGAATATGCTTATAAAATTGAAGACCCTATTTTGTTAGTAGGAACTCTTTTAGGAAGTAATCAAAAAGACGAAGTGACTTTTGAAGAATTAATGGGTAGTCAATTAAAAAGTGAATTCGTAGAACAAATTACGAGAGCTATTTCCGTAGTTATGCGGGAGAAAAAAGTTTCTTTTGGTGATATGGGCCTTTATGGTAGTGATATTTCTAATGAAATGAACGAGTGTTTAAGTTCAACGTGGAAAGATAAATATGGCATTTTAATTACTGATGTGGCGATGGGAGATATTAATATCACTGAAAGTAGTATGCAAAGAATTAATAAAATTGATGATGCGACTATTTTCTCTGACGCTAAAATGCAATCTGGTTTAATGGCTAATGCCTCTGCAGAAGCTTTAAAAAATGCTTCTTCTAATGAAAATGGCGCTATGATGGGCTTTGCTGGTATGAATATGGCTTCACAAGCAGGAGCAGGACTATTAAATTCTGTTAATCAAAATGTTAATACAAATAGTAATAATACAGTAGCTGTAGCTGAAGGTGTTGCTTTAAATTTCTGTCCAAACTGTGGAACAAAAACAAATGGCAGCAATTTCTGCTCTAACTGTGGTGCTAAATTAAAATAAAAGAGTAATCTTTTTGTTGACGTCTTTAATAAGACGGTCTTCTTTTAAGTTTTTTAATTCGCGCATCATAGCGCTTCGATCTATGGCAAGATAATCCGCTAGATCAGTATAAGAATAATTCAAATTAAATGATTTTGAATTATTTTTTTTGGCTTCAAGTTCAAAATAGGCAAGCAGTTTATTTCGAATACTCCGCGCTGTTAAAAGTTCGATTCTTTCATTTCTTTTAATTATTTTTTTACTCATAACATTAAAAAGGTTATCTAAAATCATTAAAGCATATTGACTTGTTTCACATTTTTTAATGAGTTCATCATAAGAAATGAAAATAACGTTGGCATCTTTAGTGGCTATAACAGCTAGCTCGCTAGCATGGTTAGAGACAAACATATCTGAAAAAATATCACCAGCCACCATTTCTTCAACAATAGTTCTTTCACCGGTGTAATCATAACGAATCATATTTGCTTCTCCAGAAACAATTACCCCGATTAAATAACGATTTTTTAAAGCGTAAGTTATCGTTTGACCTTTTTTATAAAAAAGGTCTTTGGCACCAATGATTGACATAACTTTACGCTTTTCTTTTTCACTAAAATTTGCAAAAATATCGTATTTTAAAGCCATTTTAAATCCTCGTTTCTAATAAAAAAATTATAATGTAAAAATGTTGCAATTGCAACAGACAATAATAGAAATGAGCTATATGATTTTTGTGTTAGGTTAAAGGAGTGGAAAATATGAAAGTTATTAAAAGAGACGGAAAAAGTGTGGACTTTGACCCAGAAAAAATAAGAATAGCTATTGGTAAAGCCAATGCCCAAGTAGATGAAGATGAAGGAGCTAGCGATACCCAAATAGAGAATATTATTAAATATATTCAAAAATTAAATAAAAAAAGAATTTTAGTAGAGGATATTCAAGATATCATTGAAGAAAAATTAATGAGTCTTCGTAAATTTGCTCTTGCTAAAGAATATATTACTTATCGTTATACGAGAGCTTTAGTAAGAAAATCAAATACAACAGATGAATCTATTTTAAGTCTTATTAAAAACTCTAATAAAGAATTAGCGGAAGAAAATTCAAATAAAAGTACATCTTTAGCTAGTACACAAAGAGATTATATTGCCGGTGAAGTATCAAGAGACTTAACCAGAAGAATTTTACTTCCTGAAAAAATAAGCAAAGCTCATGAAGAAGGTATTTTACATTTTCATGATGCGGATTATTTTGTTCAACCTAT
>ENA-OPWR01001342-OPWR01001342.1-human-gut-metagenome-genome-assembly--contig:-NODE-1342-length-19124-cov-2.039960_pt1 | contig 19124 bp, 20 predicted proteins | sample MGYA00241507_ERZ502006 | MGnify/ENA primary metagenome ERZ502006 (study PRJEB25962, sample SAMEA2043041) | human gut metagenome | biome: human gut; feature: human-associated habitat; material: faeces...
ATAGGATATTGGAAGTGAATGAGAGACTAGCCAAGAGTGGTTAGTCTCTTTTTTTGCTCAAAATACGCCCAATTTTGCTCACAAAAATAAGACAAGACCTAGCTGCGTTATAATAAAAAGCAATAAAAAAGCCGCTTTTTGTCGAAGACAAAGTGGTCAAACAGTGATTTTGATGGTCGGGGGGGGGTAAGTGTAATACCAATAAAATTGGAAAAGGCTGAGTGGAGGGGCGTATGAGATTACGGGTTGCGGTGTGTGACAGTCAGCCAGATGCACTTAGCCGTATGAAACGGTTTCTTGTGGATACGAAACTGGTAAGCTGTGTCACATGTTACAACAATGTTCGGGAATTAAGAGATGAATTAAATGAGGGAAAAGAGATTGATCTTCTGATATTGGATATTGACCATGCATTTGATAAAACCGTTGCAGAAGATGAAGGAAAAAATGGCATCGATTTTGCCTGTGAACTGGGCCAGAAGTACCCATTTCTCCAGATTATTTATATGGCGGAACAGGATGTGGAATTCACATTTCCGATGTTACCTATATCGTAGAGGGTTCGAATCCTCCGATCGGTGAGCTCGGTGCCGGCGGTCCTGCAACAGACATCGACAAGACGGTTGCAAAGCTGATCGTAGATGAGATCCCGAACGGTGCATGCTTACAGCTTGGTATCGGCGGTATGCCAAACGCTGTCGGTTCCCTGATTGCAGAGTCTGACTTAAAAGACCTCGGTGTCCACACAGAGATGTATGTAGATGCATTTGTTGACATTGCAAAAGCAGGAAAGATCACCGGTGCAAAGAAAAATATCGACCGTTACCGTCAGACCTACGCTTTCGGTGCAGGTACCAAAAAAATGTACGATTACTTAGACGACAACCCAGAGTTGATGAGTGCTCCGGTTGATTACACCAACGATATCCGTTCGATCTCTGCACTCGATAACTTTATTTCCATCAACAACGCCGTTGATATCGACCTCTATGGTCAGGTCAATGCAGAGTCAGCAGGTATCAAACAGATCAGTGGTGCCGGCGGACAGTTAGACTTCGTTTTAGGTGCTTACCTGTCAAAAGGCGGCAAGAGCTTTATCTGTCTGTCCTCTACCTTTAAGACCAAAGACGGACAGGTGCAGTCAAGAATCCGCCCGACATTGGCAAACGGTTCCATCGTAACCGATACCCGTGCCAACACACACTATGTTGTAACTGAGTACGGTAAAGTCAATGTCAAAGGACTTTCCGCATGGCAGAAAGCAGAGGCATTAATCTCCATCGCTCACCCGGATTTCCGTGACGAGCTGATCAAAGAGGCTGAAAAGATGCACATCTGGAGACGCAGCAACAAATACTAATTGCACATAATCTATGCATGCATAAATTATGCATAAAGAAAAGGCAGAACCGCTTCATCCCCGGCTCTGCCTTTTCTTTTTTATACTCATTTTTTCACACAGTCCAGCTTTTTGCTATCTTTCCATCTCTGGCATTCCCTATACTGTTGCTTTCTATTTTTCACACCGGCATTTCACCCATTCTGTTATCTTTCCAGTTCTGACATTCTCACACCGTTACACTCTGTTTTTTCAGAAAATTCCACCCCAGCACTGCCATAATGACTGCAGCTATGACTCCAACGACAACCAGATACTGCACGATATTTCCGAATCCGATCTGCATGCCAAACTGATGCATCTTTGCTGCCAGTGCTTCATTTTCAATTAATTTCGCCGGCACAAGTGTGACAAACATCCAGATCGCCCAGATTGCCCAGAATGCTTTCATTCCAAACCGCAGGATCACAGCCCCTAAAAACAGTTCAACGATCGTCATTCCCACAATCACTGCCAGAAGATATTTCCACTGAAAATACTGTGTGAGGTCAAGTATCACTTCGCACTGCGGATAGATCACGCGCATCAGGGCGGATTCTATCTTCCCAAGCACGAACAGTAACAGTTCTAATCCTGCCAGTTCTGCCATATTAAACAATGCATAACTTCCCACATATGCTCTTCTTGTCGCTCCCATGGAAATTGCCATATTAAATTCCCCGACAAAAGAAAATATGATACCAAAGAAATGCACAAATACCAGTGCTGCCATCGCGATCAACATTCCAAGAGTGACACACTCATTTTCTTCCATGGTATTTGCCCGGATGATCATCATAACAATGATTCCAAATACATAGCTGCCAAATGCAACTGCAAGGAACTGCAGCACTTCCATTTTTCTTGTCTTACACTGTATCAAAAAATTACCTGTCATTCCCACGCTACCCCTTTCATACGGTTTTCATTTTGTGTATAAAATACTCCCGTTGCTCTGTCGTCCCAGTCTTCTACACAAAATACTCTGTTTTATACCCGGACTTCATACTTCGATACAACGCGAAGCATCATGACCAGACTGACCGCATACAGCGCAGCTGCTACAACTGCACCGATCAAAAGTCCCATCGAAATGACACTGCCGGACTGTCCCTGAAACCATGTAGTCAGCGTATCCGCCAGATCGCTGCCCATAATAAAACCTGCACCAATACCCATCACAACTGCAACTGTCACAATGATGCCGACTGCTATTCCCTTTTTTCCATAACGCATCTGCAGAACAGCGCAGATCTGACCGAATGCAATACACAAAACAAATGCTTCCGCGATCAGTATATTCTTAAATCCATCCATTCTGCCTGCGGACATATATCCCGTAAAAAGGATAAACAGATATGCAGTCACCGCATAGCCCGCATATAACAGCTGCGCACCCCATGCAGCTTCCTTTCTGCCTGATCCAAATGAAAGCACCATCGGAATATAGGCTCCTCCATAACTGATCGGTCCAATATAGTTAAACATGATGCCGATCAGGACCGCAAAGAAATTAGCGCTCTGCCAGAATCCACTGTCAGCACTCTCACCCATACTGAAAAACAAACCGTACAGCAAAACAAATCCAATCAGGATGGCTGTCATCTGTATTCCATATTTTCCCCAGAAAAGCAGGTTCCTTTTTATTATCATTTTAGACTGTTCCATTTTCCATTCCTCCCGCTATTTCCTAGTCGTCTAATCCGCACAGTGAAACAAATAATTTTTCCAGGCTGATCGGCTGGATCGTCACATCATAGTCCTTTGGCAGCTCCTGGCCTTCTTTTAAAAGGATCGTCACGCTCTTGCTGCGTCCCATTTTTTCCTCGTGGTGTTTCTCATAACCTTCCGCTGCCTGATCTACCACTTCCGCAAGTCCGCTGACATGATAACTTCTCTCTAGCAGATCCTGTGTATTTTCTTTCAGTAAAAGGCTGCCATCCTTGATCATGATGACCTCCTCCATCAGATCCGCTGCCTCCTCGATAATGTGTGTGGAGATCACAAAGGTACGGCCTGTCTCGGTGTATTCTTCCATCAGTTTATGGTAAAAGTACTCGCGCATCACGACATCTAACCCCGCTACCGGCTCATCTAAAAAAGTAAAATCCGCTTTGCTGGCAAGCGCCACAATGATCGTTACCATGGAAAGCATACCCTTCGACATTTTGTTGATACGCTGTTTCGTATTCAGCTCAAATTTTTCAATCAGCTCATCTGCCATTTTCTGATCCCAGTTCGGATAATAGTAAGATGCATTTTTTAAATACTCTTTTACTTTTAATGAACTGACACCACTTCCATACAGGTTGGTTGAAAGTTCTCTGGAGAAACAGATATGATCTAATGCTTTTCTGTTTTCCCATATCTTTTCGCCGTTCCAGGTCACATTTCCCTCCGTCGCCGGATTCTGTGCGGATAAAATCGATAATAATGTTGTTTTTCCAGCACCGTTTCTTCCGATCAGACCATAGATCTTTCCTTTTTCCAGTGTGAAATCTATATTTTTTAAAACTTCTTTTTTCCCATAACTCTTATTGACATTACTGCAGATGATTGCTTCCATCTTATTTTCCATTTTATCTTCCCCCTTATTGATCTGCTGACTGGATCAGTTTAATGACCTCATTTTTATCAAGTCCAATGCTTGCCGCTTCCTCTAACAATTTTTTGACATAGTGATCAAAAAATTCGTTCCGCCTGCGGTTTAAAATGTTTTCTTTTGCCCCTTCTGCTACAAACATGCCGATTCCCCTTTTCTTATATAAGATTCCTTCATCTACCAATATATTCACGCCTTTCGCCGCAGTCGCCGGGTTGATCGCATATAACTTTGCCAGCTCATTGGTACTCGGCACACGCTCTTCCTCCAGAAGAATATCCCTCAAAATATCTGTTTCGATCATTTCTGCGATCTGCAGATAAATGGATTTCTCCTGCGTTAAGATTTCATTCATGCATGGTGGCTCCTTTCTTTCAATTTCATTCCTGATAAGATTCCGTTGGCATTATGTGGTTGGTTTGTTATGTGGTTCATTACTTGTGTAGCTAATCATAGCACTATGTTACGATATTGTCAACAAATTTATTCATAAAATTTAGAAAATTTCTATAACGCAAAAAAAGCAACACCATCACAACCCACCTGTCAAACAGGTCAGTCATGTGTGTTGCCTTGTCAAATAACCAAAACCGATTTATCTCATTTTTTCCATCTACGGCATCATGCTTCCTGCGTTCTGCCCCCGGCCATCCGCTCACGGATCTCCACTCCGGTCGGTGTTCCCGCAAGTCCGCCTTTTCCTGTTTCACGGATATCCTCGGACATGCTTCTTCCGATACTCCGCATCGCATCGATCACCTCATCCGGCGGAATCTTGCTGAAGATTCCCGCACTCGTCAGATCCGCCGATGTCAGTGCATTGACTGCGCCCATCACATTTCGCTTCACGCACGGCACCTCCACCAGACCGGCAACCGGATCACAGGCAAGTCCCAACAGATTTTTTAAAGCCAGTGCCGCTGCATTTGCGATCTCTTTTGCACTGCCGCCTGATAAATGCACAACTCCGCCCGCTGCCATCGCAGACGCAGAACCGATCTCTGCCTGACAGCCTCCCGCTGCACCTGCCAGAAAAGCACGCTCTGCGATCACTCCGCCGATCCCGGCTGCTACAAACAGTGCTTCCACCATTTTTTCCTCAGAATAGCCTTTTTCTTCCTGCAGACTCAAAAATACCGCCGGTACAACTCCGCACGAACCGGCAGTCGGTGCCGCGACAATACGCTTCATGCATGCATTTGACTCACTGGTCTTTAATGCCTTCTCCATGACTTTCCCGATAAAATCTCCACAGAGCAAAGTTCCCTCTGCCCTCGCCTCCATCATCTTTTTGCCTTCCGTACCGACAAGTCCGCTCTCGGATTTTAATTTTTCATCATAACGCGCATCCGCATCTTTCATCGCCTGATACATCGCGCGCATCTGCTCAAATGATACTTCCTCCGTGATCCCCTGCTCCCTGCAGTCGTCCTCCTGCACGATCTTCCAGAACGGTTTCCCGGATTTTTCTTCTAATTCGCATAATTCCTGTAATGATCCATACATGAAATGTTCCTACTTTCTTATGATAAATTCTACTCTTCCACAAGACTGCAATATGTCACTTTTAATATGCCCTCTAACCGCTCCAGCCATGCAAGCGATTCTTTTGGCACTTCCTGATCGCACTCTATAACCATGACGGCGCTGCCACCCCTGCTTTTCCGGTAAAGCTGCATTGTTGCAATGTTGACACCCTTGTGTGCGAGCATGGAAGTCACTTCGGTGACATGTCCCGGCTGGTCGATGTTGTGCACGATCAGTGTCGGATAATCGCCGCTGAAATTGGCAGTGATCCCGTCAAGCTCACAGATCTGTATCCGCCCGCCTCCAATCGAAGCCGCAACCACTTCGAGTGTACGCCCGGAAACACCTGTCAGATTCATTTTCACTGAATTGGGATGCACATCACCAAGATCAATCCCCTCTAAGGAAAAATCCATTCCTCTTTCGCCTGCAATCCGAAAACTGTCCGGGATTGCCGGATCATCCACCTGCATGCCCAAAAGTCCGGCGATCAGCGCCTTATCCGTGCCATGTCCCTTTCCCGTTGCAAGGAAGGAACCGTGAAAATATATTTTTGCCTCTTTTACTTCTTCCGCAAGCAGCTTACGGCTGACTCTCCCGATCTTGACGGCTCCTGCCGTATGGGAGCTGGATGGACCGACCATCACAGGTCCGATGATGTCTAACAGGTTCATATCATATCTCCGTTTCTCTCATAAGTATTTACTTATGTTTTCTATAATTTTATCCTATTTGAAGTTATATCAAATCCATGATACATTTTAATTGCTATATACACACACACATTTATAGCATAGAAAAGGACAGCGTTTCCACCTCAGGAAACCTGTTCTTTTTATTTTACAGCAACAGCGTGTTCGTATCAGTCTGCCCGTGAAACATACCATCGGTTGTTTTCATCGCTCTAATCTCATCATGCCCATACCAGCGCACAATATCCATAAAATCACGGAGTGGATCATTCCATACCTTATGTGGATGATATACCAGATTTAAATTTCTTTCAAGACAAAGATCTTCCACTTTTATTTCCGCCAGACGGCCTTCTTTTAAATATTCCTCAATCAGACAATATGGCAGCACAGAAATACCAAACCCATCTTCCCCCGCCTGCACAAGTACTTTCGTGCTCCGGCTCTCCCAGAGCGGATCGATCACGCAGTCTTTTGTCCTTAAAATGGCTTCAAAACGGTCACGTACCCCGGCTCCCTTTTCCCGCAGAAGAAAATTTTCTTTTTTCAGATCCTCAAATCTGACATGCTCCTTCCCCGCCAGTGGATGATCCGGTGCCGCAACGATCAGTGTCCGGTCCTTTGCAAACGGCTCCTGGATATAGTCGGTCTCGCCGGGCAGATCTTCCATCAATCCCAGATCGATCTGATGCGTTTTTAAAAGTTCCATCAGCCGCACTGACCCGCTAACCGTTACTTTCACTTGGATATCTGGATACTTTTTTTCAAATGCACGGATAAATCCACGCAGCATTTTCACGCCGACAGAAAGGTTTGCACCGATACGGATTGTCCGCACCCCTTCCGTTTCTTTTAAATGCTGTTCCAAATCCTGATACAATCCAAGGATATGGCATGCATACTGATAGAGAAGCCTGCCGCTCTCCGTCGGCACCACTTTACGGTTATAGCGCTCTAAAAAACAGACACCGCTCTCCTGCTCTAATTCCTTGATGGTCTGACTCACCGCGGGCTGTGTCATATATAGTTTTTCGGCCGCCTTTGTCATGCTTCCCTCTTCACACACTGTACGGAAAATAGTCAGTTGTCTGTTATTCATAGGCATTGTCCTTTAACAATAAAATGTCCTTTGCATGCACTGCCAGAGCCGGCGGGATCGGTCCTGGCGAATGTTCCTGTTCTGTTTTTGCTATTTTCCACTGAAGCCACCCGCTCTCTTTCGATGGACGAAATGAAATATTCCACTCAAACGGATCCTCAATGATACGGGATTCCTCAATTTTAAAAATATTTTCCTCCTGTACAGGGTTCCTATACTTTTTAAGGCCCGTTCCCTCCTGTATCACACTCACACGAGATTCATTTGCTGCACTCTCTTTGCCAGGTATCTGCTCTGCATTCACCGGATAAAACGAATGTGCCCGGATACCAACCGCCTTTGTTTCCTCCGGAATCTCCGAAACGCAAAGGGTTATCCCCCAGCCAAGCGCTTTTATATGGTTGTTATCCACAATTTCTGCTGCAGAAATGTTCTTACATCCGGATAACACTGCCGCCGTCTTTGTTTTCGGGTTATGGAAAAATTCTTTTGTTTTCTCTATGACCTCCATTTTTCCATGGTCGATGCAGCTTACCATGCTGCACAGACGATAAACCTCATCCCGGTTGTGTGAAACAAAAAGTACCGGTTTTTGCACCTCCGCTAACATATCTCGCATTTCCTGCTCCAGCTCCCATTTCAGGTAACTGTCAAGCGCAGAAAATGGCTCATCCAAAAGCAGGATATCTGGCTCAGAAGCAATCATCCGCGCCATTGCCACACGCTGTTTCTGCCCGCCGGAAAGTTGTGCGGGGTAATGTTTTTCCAGCCCCTCTAAACGGAAACGGTTGATATAAGATCTTACTTTTTCTTCCTCCGGATGTTTTCCCATGCCGGCTTTGATATTCTGTTCGACCGTCATATTCGGAAACAGGGCATAGTCCTGAAACATATAACCGACACGCCGTTTCTGCGGGGTGAGATTGATCTTTTTTGCAGAGTCGTATAAAACTCTGCCATTTAATTCGATCCGCCCCTCGTCCGGCGTCTCAATTCCGGCTATACATTTTAGTGTCATGCTCTTTCCACATCCGGATGCCCCAAGAATCGCAAATACGCCACGCTCGGTCTCGAACGCGACGTCTAAATTAAAGTTCCCCAGCCTCTTTTTTATATTTACTTTCAGACTCATCACAGTCCTCCTGCCTCACCATCTGTCGCATATTTTATATGCTGCTTTCCTTTTTCCTCCTGACTGCCCTACCATCTGCTCACATGTTTCATATTTTTTGCCGTAATGATATTTAATAAAAATATGACCACAAATGCAATCACTAATATCACAATCACCCAGAATCCCGCTGTCGCATAGTCGCCGTCCTGGATGACCATTGCAATTTTCTGTGAGATCGTACTCGTTTTTTTCGGAATATTTCCCGCAAGCATTGAGGTTGCGCCATACTCACCGAGAGCCCTTGCAAACGTTAAAACGGTTCCGGATGCAATACCCGGTCCCGCTGCCGGAACGACCACTTTCCAGAAAATTTTAATTTCAGGCATCCCAAGTGTCCGTGCCGCATAGATCAGATTTACATCGATCTGCTCAAACGCTGCCCTGGCATTCCGGTACATGAGTGGAAATGCGATCACCGTCGCCGCGAGGATACAGCCAAGCCATGTCTGTACCACCTTAAAATCAAATCTATCGTAAAGATATGCTCCAAACGGTCTCCTGAGGCTGAACAGCAACAGCAGGAAAAACCCGGCTACCGTCGGTGGCAGCACCATCGGCAGTGTCAGAATTCCATCTGCAACCGCCTTAACACGCGGTCCTGCTTTCACAACTTTTCGCGCTGCATAGATTCCTAAAAAAAACGAAATAATGGTTGCTACAATTCCGGTCTTTAACGAGATCAAAAGCGGACTCCAGTCAAGTCCGCTTAAATATGCTGCCAACTGACTCATAACTGCCTCCTGTTTTCATTTTAAATTTTCAGACAGCCATTTATCATCCATCTTTTATCCTGATCATTTTTGCAGCATAAAATCTACTGTCTCAATCACTGTCTTTATTGGTTTGAAAATAAACGGCTGTTTAAAAAATTTAATCTTTATTCAACATCTGTATCAAAATAGTATTTCTGGAAGATCGTTTTTGCGTCGTCCGAAGTCAGGAAATTGATAAAATCCTCCGCAGCACTCTGCTCTAACTCATCTGCTTCTTTATTGATGATCTGTGCTACCGGATAAATAACATTTCCTGTCAGCTCATAAGGAACCACCTCTAAAATTTGAAGACGATCCTCAAAACCGTAAGTATCTGAATAATATACGGTTCCGACTTCATTCGATCCCTCTGCAACCGCAGCCGTTACCGCACCTACATTGGCACACTCGTTAATTTCCACACCGCCAAGTGCTTCCTGGATTTCCGATGTCGTGATCTGTGAAACATCGTCCACTTTGTCCAGCATTCCTGCATTTACCATTGCCTGTCTGGTATATTTTCCAACCGGAACAGAACCGTCTGCAAGCGCAATGCTCTTTGCTTTTCCAATATCAGAAAGTCCGGTTACCTCCGTTCCACTGCCTTTCCATGTGACCACGCAGACCTGATTGTTTACAACGTTGTGTCTGGTTCCGTCAACAGCCAGTCCGTCCTCATCCTGAAGCTGATCCATCTGTTTCTGTGCTGCGGAAAAGAATACATCACAGGCTGCTCCCTCCTCGATCTGTGTCATCAGGGTACCTGAACTGTCATAACTTCCCACGATAGATACATTCGGCTGCGTTTTGTTATACTCTGCGATCAGCTCTTCCATAACCGTGTTTAAACTTTTCGCTGCAAATACCGTTACCGTGGTCGCCTCAAAAGGCTCTGCTGCAGTTGTTTCTGCTGCTTCTGAAGTTTCCTCTGCCGCCTCCGTTGCTGACATATCTGCGCCTGATGATTCGTCAGCATTTGCTTCTGCACCCTCTGTCTCAGAAGATTTTTCTGCATCTGCGGAAGCCACCGTATTAGTCTCACCTGCTGACGCCTGATCCTTGTTTCCGCATCCGGCAAACATGGTCATTGCCATCGCTGCAGAAAGTAATACACACACACATTTCTTCTTCATTTTTTTCCTCTTTTCTTTTCATTTATATTTTAAGTGCTATTAATATCATGTCTTTTTATAGATTTTAAATTTATTTTTAATTTTTTCATCTCTTTTTAGACCGCACCTCAATAAGCTGTGCTGCAATACTGATCGCGATCTCCGCCGGAGTTTCACTTCCGATTTCAATTCCAATCGGTGCTGTCACACGCGCAAGCTGTTCCTCGGTAAATCCTTCTGCCAGTAATTTATCGGTGACAAATTTTGTCTTTTTCCTGCTTCCTACAACACCAATGTACCCGGCAGGAGTTTTCAGTCCAAAGCGTTCTGCATCTGTATCACAGAGATGTCCTCTTGTAACGACCACAATGTAGTCCTCCAGGTGAATCGTAAATGTTTCTTCCAGTTTTCCAAAATCAATCAACCGTATCTCTTCCGCTCCCGGAAACAGTTCCGGCTTCGTAAATTCTTCCCTGTCATCTGAAACAATACATCTGAAACCAAGATGTGACAACACCGGAACAAGTTCCTGCGCTAAATGCCCACCCCCAAAAATGTATACTTTTCCATCATAAGAAAACTGTTCTGCATAGAAATGTGCTCCATCTATTTCTGTCACAGACTGATGCGCAAAAGTCTGAAACTCTGGCAGTATTTTTATTTTCCCTTCCTCTAACGGCATCAGGATCCAGAATGCTTCTCTTTTTTCTTCTGCCTCTTCCATCTGTCTGATCCATACGGCATCTTCCCGGGCATCCACAAAATAAAACAGCACTGTCGCATTTCCGCCGCATGCCATTCCAAGTTCTGCAGATTTTTCCTGACCAAGATTATACTCATGCAGATAATTTTTCTTTTCCGTAAGAAGTTTTTGTCCCATCAGCGTTGCCTGGTATTCCAGATTACCACCGCCGATCGTTCCGGTCACTCTGCCATCCTCTCCGACTACCATATAGGCACCTGCTTTTCGCGGGATTGAACCGCGTCCCGCTACCACAGTGACAAGCATACTGTTTTTATTTTCGCTGATCCTTTTCTTAAGAGCTTCCACAATTTCTTTCATAGGGCATTCTCCTTATATTGTATTTCTATCACATCACGATTCCTGCAACAGCAGTTCATCCCCAACATGAATCGTGCCGCCTTCTAACACAACTGCAAAAACACCTTCATGTGGCATGATACATTCTCCCATTCTCTGATAAATCTGGCAATGGGAGTGACATTCTTTTCCGATCTGTGTCATCTCAAGCAGCACCTTTCCGCAGCGAAATCTCGTACCGACCGGAAGATTCTTAAAATCATATCCCTCCACGATCAGATTTTCTCCAAATGCTCCGAACGCAACGTCTGCACCTTTTGCACGAAATTCTTCTATTTTTTCAAAGGAAAGCAGACTGACCTGTCTGTGCCATTTTCCTGCATGTGCATCGCCCTGGATGCCCCAGTCTTTGACAAACCCGGCTTCTTCCACCTCATGCTTTTCTGTTCCTCTTTCTTTGCTGATACAAATTCCTTTTATGATTCCCATGTATGATTGCTCCATTTTCTGATGTTTTTCATCCGTTTCATTGCAGGTATTTTCAATCCTTTATAAATACTTTGGAATTTTTGTTTCTCATATCAGTGATTGGGCGATTTCTCTATATTACTACATATTTCTACCCATTTTTGCTTACATATTCTGCTCATTTACGGTCGATTGGGCGAATGCAATTCGTTCATGTATTGATTCACCCACGATTTTCATGATTCACGGGCGAATATAATGTTGTTCATGTATTTTTCGCCCATTTCAGCCATTTTCCACTCATTTCATTGCGTATTTTGGGTGTTTTTCATTTAATTATAATTAATTTCACCCATTCTCGTCAGAATTACATTTCTACCTGCATTTTCATTGTAAATCAATTCACTCCGTTGCATTATCCACCAATACGCACCATTGCATTGTGCTCTGTCATTTCAGAGACCTGTTCAAAACAATGCTCCGCCGGTTTTTCAAAAATTGCCTCTTTCATCACTTCCTGCAATGTCTGTTTTCTCCCCGGATCCCGGAGAACGGCTCTTAAATCAATGCCTTTTTCATAACAGAGGCATAGTTTTAAATATCCTTCCGAAGTGAGCCGGATGCGGTTGCAGGATCTGCAGAATTTATGATGCATGGCACTGATAAAACCGACATCCATATTTAATCCCGGAAAACGGTAGTAAGCTGCAGGACCTGCGCCATGTTTTCCGGATTGCTGCTTCTCTTCCGTGTACGATAAATCCCGGATATCTGCACTATATTTTTCGCCTTCCCTGTTTCTCACAGTTCCGGCTTCTGATACATTCCCATAGCACTCCTCGATCTGCCGAAACAATTCTTCATTGGAGCCTCCAGTATACGCTGCCCCATACCCGATCGGCATCATCTCGATAAAACGCACCGGAATCTGCACTCTATTTGTATAATCAAGAATAGATTTCCAGTCAAGATGCTGATAATGCACGGTATTAATCTTTACCGGAATTTGTGCTTCTTTTGCAGCATGGATTCCTGCCAACACTGCATTTAATTCATCCCGTCCCGTCAGTCTTTGAAATTCTGTTTCATCCAAAGTATCAAGACTGACATTCACACTGTCCAGTCCGGCCTCTTTCAAAGCCTTTGCATACTCTGCAAGCAGAACCCCATTTGTGGTCATTCCAACCGTTTCAATGCCGGAAACATTTTTTATTTTTTCTACCAGAGCCACACAGCCACGGCGCACTAACGGCTCCCCGCCGGTCAGGCGGATATGCCGGATTCCAAGCGCTGCCGCCGCCTCTGTCACCTGAACGATCTCCTCGTAGGTCAGCAGATTTTCCATATCTGTCGTCTCTATATCACCCGGCATACAATACTTACAACGCAGATTACAGCGGTCGGTAATGGAGATTCTCAAGTAGTCGATCTCCCTGCCTGCCTTATCTTTCATAGACTCGTTTACCAGCCCTTTCCAAATCCACAATTCGGGTAAATACAGTGGTCACAGTTTAGGCAGAGTCCCCCTTCTCCAAGCGCTGCAAGCTCTTCTGCTGTCACTTTATCATCAGCCATAATGCGTGGCAGTACCAGATCAAAGATTGTGCGCTTTGCATACATCACGCAGCCCGGCAGACCAAGGATCGGAACATTTCCGTTGTAATAGGAAATCAGAAACATCGCTCCCGGCAGTACCGGTGCACCGTAAGAAATGATCTCTGCCCCCGTGTTTTTGATGGCAAGCGGGGTTTTATCATCCGGATCCACACTCATGCCTCCGGTACAGATCACAAGATCTGCCCCTGCCTCGATCGCCGCAAGACATCCATCCGTAATCTTTTGATTATCATCATCAAAAGTTTCATGAAAAATGACTTCTGTATCATATTCTGCCAGCTTTTCCCGGATGACCGGTGTAAAAGTATCTTCGATCCTTCCATGATAAACCTCATTTCCGGTCGTGATGATCGCAGCTTTTTTCTTATGGAATGGCTTTAATGTAAAAATCGGGGCATCCGCACAAATTGCTTTTACACGTTCCATTTTATCTTTTTTGATGACAAGTGGAATAATTCTGGTTCCTGCAAGCTTGTCCCCAGCCTTCACCGGTGTATTTCCGTGGCGGCTGGCGATCATCATTTCACCGAAGCTGTTCACCTTTTTCAATTTTTCTTTGTCAACTTTTAACAGTCCGTTGCAGTCTGCAATCAGCTCAATTTTTCCCTCCTTAACATCTGACGGATGCATATGGTCGTTTTTACACATCTCATAAAGGATCTGCGCTGCTTCATTTTCATGAAGAATCGTGTCATCTTTTTCCCAGATGTAAATATGATCTTTTCCGACACTCAGAAGTACCGGGATATCTTCCTCCGTGATAATGTGACCCTTGCGGAAAACCGCATCTTTTGTGACACCTTTAATGATCTGGGTAATGTCGTGGCAGAGAACCTGACCGACCGCATCTTCTGTTTTTATCAGTTTCATAATATCCTGTCTCTCCTGTCACCTGTTTTTTATCATTCATACATGCCTTTGCTCTGATTCATTACTTTCTTGCGCACTCGGCATCGTTACCAAGCAGAATATCCAGCCCATGCTTTAAGGAGGGCAGAATATAACTCAATGCTTCATCCACAGCCTTCGGACTGCCCGGCAGATTGACGATCAATGTCTCTCCACGGATACCCGCTGCTGCTCTCGACAGCATCGCCCGCTCTGTGATCGTCAGTGAATATTGCAGGATTGCCATGGGAATTCCCGGCACTTCCCGCTCGATCACTGCCTTTGTTGCCTCCGGTGTCACATCCCGTTTTGAAAAACCGGTTCCGCCTGTGGTCAGGATCAGCTGGATATCATCATTGCACATGGCGATCATTTCATCCTGCAGCATCTGCTGATCATCCGGCAGGATTACTTTCTTTCTGACGGTATAGCCCTGGGCTTCCATAATCTCTGCGATTCTGGCTCCGCTACGATCTTCCCGCTCTCCCAGATACCCCTTGTCACTGGCTGTAATAATTCCTACATTCATGTATTGTACTCCTCTGATTTCTTTTCGTTGGAATCATGAGATCCTTTCGTTGGCAATTCCTTTACCGGCAAATTTTTCGTAAGGTTTAACATTACTTTTTCCACATCGGGTGTTTTATAAATTTTCTGCAAAAAATCAGATATATTTAAATAGCATGTTCCCGATGTTGCGCAGAACGGGGTTCCTCGATATAACACGCATACATTTTCTCGATGTCCATATTTTTTGTTCATAATTTCTGCAAAATCATTGTTTTGTAAATGCTGTTCCTGCTTAAAAAATGGACTATTTGTATGCTTAATCTCGAATCCCCAATGTACATTTTTCTGTTTGTCATAAATAAGCATATCATATTCGCCTTTTCGCTGTCCATCAACAAAAAAAACTGGCTTGGTAACCAGATACTGTTTTTTATCAAGTGACTTAAACACATCATACAGTATAATTTGTTCTGTCATATCACCCTTGATTTTTTCATCTAATTTACTTTCCAAATATTGTTTTTCGTTGGTGGAAAGTTCTTTGTAATATTTTTCAGATTCAATAAATTTTTTCGCTTCTTGTAAATGGTAGTATTTAATCGCTGGCTGAATAAGATAATATTCGTGAGCCGTTTTTCCTTCTGTCCAGACAGCATCATCTTGGTGGTAATCCGTCTCCGGAGTTGTTGACAGCACATTCATATTAATAAGATAACGCTCCAATGTATCGATCATTTCTTTTGTTATGGGGGTTTTGATACTTTCGTCAGCGTTAACTTTCTCCAAAAAATCTCTAACGATATTGCTCTTCTCCATAACAAGACGATCAATGATATCTTCTTCTAAAATGTCTGTATATTTTTTTTCAACATATGAGATACTTGCTGATTTTAATTTGTTTTGCAATAATTTTCTATCAATTTTTCCGCTGTATGCTTCCACAAGTTTTTCTATGATAGCTTTCAGTTCTTTTTTTGACAGGTCTTCTAAACAGTTGTCTTCTGGATTTCTTTTGACACTTCTTGCGATATTTTCAGCAACAGCGCTATCCAAATATCGGCATGCACTATAGTAATCGTGTACTATACGGTCATCTTTTTCAAGCCCCTTTTTCATTAGACCACCATACTCGATATAATCGTCTATGTCATTCGTATCCAATACTCTGCAATGCTCTGCAAATGGAACGTGCGTTGTATTGATTCTTACCACTCTGTCATATAATTCATTATCTTCAGCAAATTGAAAACCAAGAGAATCTGTACCGGTTAATACGATTGTTATTCCTTCTTTTGCAAAAACATCTGGTAATGCTGCTGAATTGGTTATAAAATCATTGGCTTTCGTAATTTCATCGAAACAAATTAACGTAACGCCTTTGTATTTCTCATCAATGATCACTTTTTTTACATCATCTAAAGTATCGTTATCTTCTACTTCATAAAATGCACATCTTCTATTATCACGGTGATTTTCCAGTACCTGCTCCATAATTGTTGTTTTGCCAGTTCTACGGAGACCATACAATACCAAAACTCTTCCATTCGATACATCCGGATTTATAACAAATTTTTCCACATCTGCTACTGCATCTCTGGCTTTTTTCCCATTTGTATTAATTTTATTAATATCTCTTATAATCATATTGCCACACCTCCTCACAGTAAAAAAGCTGTGTTTATCGCAATTTTTATAATTTCATGCATTTCCATTTTTTATCCCTTATTTGGATTGGTTATATTTATACAATTATAATATGAAAGTGAAAAAATAAAAAGATATTTTGTCACGAAAAAACAGAAATTTCCTATCAAACATAAAAAGGACCGGAGGTCTCAGAAAGTAATACAAGCGGACGTTTTCGTCTGCGGTATTCTTTTCTGAGCCTCCGGTCCAACACAACCTTATGGTTTATCCACCCGGGAATTCCTTATCTCATGGTGATGTATCCACGATAATTTGCAAGGTTGTTGCTTGGTGTATAATCAGCAACTGCTGCACTGCAAACATTGTGGTATGGTTTCAGGAACGGGAAAGCATCCTGCTGAGCCCATGACGGTTTCTCAAGTGCTTTCATGTCATCTACCATTACTTTGTACCATCCGGACTGATTCTCAAACCAGATTTCAAGTACCCAATCCATTGCGCATCCGTTGATGTCTTTCTTTACGGCACTTGCAAGTACACGTGTACACTCCGGAGCTGCCTGAAGGATCGGAACTACTTTTTCAAATAACCATTTCTCTCCCTCTGCTTTGTCTACACCTTCCGGGAAACCGATGGTCATATTGAAACGATAGTTTGCGCCATCTTCGATTGTACGTCCTTTTCCTTTCAGATCTTTCTCCCACCACATCGGAAGGAATGCAAAGATAAATGGATTTCCTTCTGCATTGTTGGATTTACGGGCTGCATTTCCTGCATCTCCGTCAGAATCGATCTGAGCGTCTGTATGAGCTGCTGCCGGGATCTGTCCCTGCCATACAAGTACGTCCATCGGGAATGTCTCAGCGATTGCTTTGATCTCAAGACGAGGATCAAGGTCGCTTACTAACCAGTGATGCTCTGTCAGCTGCATTCTTGCGTATCCGAAACGATCACCCTGTGGTGGAATCGGGAAGGACGGATAAAATGCATATTTGGTAACATACGGCTCAAACTGAGAGATGCTGTCCGGAATATGTACTTTATAAAGCCATCTCTGAAGTTTTGGTCTGTAGTCTTCGCTTACGCAGTCAACGTAGATAAGACTTCTCATTGGTTCGAATTTGAAATCTGCCATTTCTAAATACCCTCTTTTCTCTTATTTCTATAACTTATATCAGACGGGAACCATTTTTTGTCCCCGCCTGTTATAAACTTTATGGAATTTATTTCTGTTTGGATGGAGCTGGTGTCGGCTCGCATACTGCTGTATAATGCTCTTTACGTTTTTTGAACTCAGGATCTTTGTAAAGGTTCATCAGACGACCCTCATTCTCAAAGATATCCTGTCCATGTAAGAATTTACCGGAAAGAATGTCATGTGCATGATGCTCTGTAGCCGGATCATATTTGAATTTGAATGCTCCGTCAACGATCTCCAGTGTTCCCTCAAGACCACACAGCTCACATACACAGTGTGTTGTACCCGGATAAATGTAGAAATTGTTACCCTGGCAATGTGGGCAGGCGCCTTCTTTTCCTTTCCAGAGAGAAGTTTTCTCGGATCCTTCGATCTGCATATCTTCATCAATGATCTGCTGTGCAGCATCTGCAAGGTTACGTCCGATTTCTTTCATACGCTCAACTTTGTCATCCTGCATGATAACGTCTTTACACCAGGAGAAGAACTCGTTGTTTACTACTTTCCATCCCGGACTTAAAGCGAACATCGCATGATCTGTCTCACAACGAACTGCCCAGTCAGATCCACCGATTCCTACGAAAGAAATTGCTTTCTGACGGAAGTATCTTGGGTTCAGACCTTCTTTGCCTGCTTCTTTCAGTTTGCCATCCAGCATCATCATCATACCTGTATCATGTCCCGGTCCCATACGATCTGTGATGGAATGATATAAACCGGTTGCACCGGACTCAAAAATCGGATCTACGAAGAGAACTCCATCTGCCTCGACAACTTTCTCATAGAAAGCTTTGAAATCATCCTGACGGGAGCAGATCATTCCTTTGCCCATTACAAGGCCACGGGAACAGGCAACACAACCGGAGCAGTACTGGATATCCCAGTCAAGAAGGTGGATAAATTCAATCTCTGCACCTTTTTCTTTTGCTGCTTCCAGAGCCACACGACACATTGTGTCATTGTTACCGTTTTTTGTTCCAAGTGAAACACCTAAAATTTTCATACTTGTCCTCCTTTAATTTACCTGCATACATTTGATTTAGATATAATACGTTTTCCCATATTGTAAAAATACTTTTGCATTTCCTCACGAACCGAATGTCATATTTCTGTAGCATCATGCAACATTACTCTTATTGTCACTCTTATGATGAAACCAAACCTATGTATCAAAATCCTATCCTATTTCTATTTCATCTCCTGTTTTCGTGCACAGCAAATGTTTGTAACCGTTCTGGTTTTACCAGCTGACCAGTTACTCGTATTATATCACAATCTTGCTTTTCTTTGTGTATTTTTATTATAAATTTATCTTATTTTTTAGTCAAATGTACATTTTGCATCAAAAAGCCCCGGGAATTCTCCCGGGGCTCTTATAATGCGTATATTTTTTAACAAATTTTCATATAAACTTATCG
>ENA-OPWR01001352-OPWR01001352.1-human-gut-metagenome-genome-assembly--contig:-NODE-1352-length-19015-cov-3.332595_pt1 | contig 19015 bp, 19 predicted proteins | sample MGYA00241507_ERZ502006 | MGnify/ENA primary metagenome ERZ502006 (study PRJEB25962, sample SAMEA2043041) | human gut metagenome | biome: human gut; feature: human-associated habitat; material: faeces...
TCGGGGAGAAGATTGAGCAGAGTACGGTCATGACTTACCACTAACAGGGTGGAACGATATTTTTCTACCCAGTCATATAAACGTTGTCTGCCGGAAGAATCGAGATGATTGGTCGGTTCATCCATAAGTATGACAGATGGATGATGAATGTCCATACCTGCCAGGAATACGCGGGTCTTTTCGCCGCCACTAAGCAGATTCATCGGGTAGGATAGCGTAAACTGTCCTAATCCCCATAAGTCGAGAGCGGCGATGGAACGTTCTTCGATATTCCAGTCATCATTTAGAATGGTGAAATTCTCGTTTGAGACATCTCCTGCCAGGATAGCGTGCAGAGCTTGCTGTTTGCGCTCTATTTGAAGAGCCTGTGCGATGGTCAGTGAATCATATTGCCCGAAATGTTGCGGGATATAATATAGGTCGTCCGGGCGGACAATGACACCGGAAGAGGGTGATAACTGTCCGGCAATAATTTGTAGCAAAGTAGACTTGCCACAACCATTGTTACCGACTAATCCTAGTTTCTGCCCTTTACTGATGGCGAAATTGAGCTCACTGAATAATACATCTTTATCCGGATGGATATAGCTGATTTGTTGGATACTGATAGACATGATGATCTATTGGGTTTGAGGTTGAAAATAGAGTGAAAAAAATCACAGGATAGGGGAACGACAAACACAATACTGGCTAAACAACACGGATTTCGTGATGCTTAACAAAATAGAAAAAGCATATAAGAAAAGTGATGTTTACTTAGAAGTGTTGTCTTACTTAGTAATTCTCATTGCGGTAGGTATATAGTTTAACTTGGTGGCAAAGATAACACTTTCTATTAGATTTCACTCTATTAAGACTGAAAAAGAATGAGTTTCATTTATTTAGAGGCTCCGTTTACCTCATTCAGAGCCTCCGATTACTCCAAATAGAGCCTCTGTTTACCCTATTCAGAGGCTCTGTTTTAGAAGTGAATTATATTCTTTCTTATTCTTATACATCAAACAGTTGATTTAATCCCTCACTCATACTGGGATGCGTGAAGATAAAATCGCGCAAGAATGTAGACGTCTGGCCTGTCTTTATCGCCATAGCTACGATATTGATGATTTCTGAAGCATCGGCGCAGAATAGAGTACAGCCCATAATCTTCCCGTTATGATTATTGATGATAGCTTTTAGCATACCATCTGTCTGCCTCAATGTACGGGTACGGACGATGGAGGAAGCCGGCAACCGGGAAACTTTAAATGAATATCCTCTTTTCAGAGCTTCTTCTTCACTGATTCCGATATGTGCCAATGGCGGATCAATAAACACTGCATATTGCACAGGATCACGGTCTCCGATATCACGTTTCTTGTCGCCGAAGAGCTGGTCACGGATAATCCGGAAATCATCCAGCGAGAGATATGTAAATTGCGATCCGCCTTTCACATCTCCCATTGCCCATATATGAGGAACAGTAGTGCGTAACTGATCGTTTACGATGATAGCTCCGTGAGCATCAACTCCTATACCCGCTGCTTGCAGATTCAATCCTTCAATCATCGGTTTACGTCCCGTTGCGATAAGAATGGCATCTCCATCTACATAATAAGGGGTACCGTCGGATATGTCCGAGTAAGTCAGTGTCACTCCGTCATTCGTGTCATGGATAGACTGCGCACGAGCGTTCAGATGGATTTCAATACCTTTCTTCTCCATCACTTCTTTGACGCTGTTTGCAATATCCCGATCTTCGCGAGGCATAAATTTGTTTCCTCCTTCGAGTATCGTCACTTTACTGCCAAATCCGGCATACATAGAAGCAAATTCCAGTCCTATATATCCGCCGCCGATAATCGTCAACCGGCGGGGCAGCGTTTCATTCTCCATCATGGTTTCAGATGTGAACACCAAACGGTTATTTTCCACACCGGGTACAGCGGGAATCATCGGGCGCCCGCCGGTATTGATAATCAATTTGGATGCGGAAAGCGTCTGCATCGTACCGTGCGCGCCTTTTACCCCGATCGTTTTTCCGTCAAGGAAAGAAGCCGTGCCGTTGATGACCTGCACACCGGCATCAATAAGCTTATTATAATTGGCCATACGGAGTGCTGTTGTCAGTTTCTTTTTCTCCTGCACCGCCACATGATAATACTCACTCTGCACTTCAAAATCATGGGCAGGCGCCCGCTCCGCCTCCAGCACCAGACGCTTGGAGGGAATGCAGCCCACATTGATGCATGTACCGCCGTACATACGGGCATCCTTTTCAATCAGCGCCACTTTTTCGCCCTGCTTTGCCAGTTTCGCCGCCAGCGTCTTTCCCGCCTTGCCGAAACCGATGACAATCGTATCAAATTTCTGATCCATATATATTCCTTTCTGTCTTACCTGTTTAAATATTTAAATAATACATCTCCCCCTGATCGGGATTTGATCTATTATTCTTTATTTTATCCTATTTTGCAAATCATTAGAAGAATGCAGCGGAAAGAAACCCGCAGATGTGTACATAAGCAGGATTCCTTACTGTCTTCCCGCAGTATATTCCATCCTTATCGGGCCGATTAACAAAGCGGCGGCACATCAGACATCATGACATTCTGCCTGATCAGGACGGTATTGATGTAAGTCCGGAAATCTTCATGAATGCAATTCCCGAAAGCAGTCCACATCGGCAGATTTTCAGATATCCCTTCCAGCACCGTGGTATCAAGTACATTCAGCACTTCATCATCCGCTTTTCTCCACACATACTCAATAAAAGAGCAAAATTTTTCAAACTCCGCATGGTCTTTGCCTGTATAGGCCTCTGCCATAGGGATATTTATGGCGAATACAGAGAATACATGGAGTAGAATATGAGGAAATTCTTTTTTATGCTCCCTGTATTTTCCTTCATTTTCAGGAAACCATGTTATATAGGCACTGCAAAACCCTTCCTTATCCATGCCGTCCTCTCCATTTTTATGAAAGCGCCGACCCGTATCAACGGCGCCTTTCTATCCGTATCGGCCTATGCACCTGTAATTCATCAGCAAGAATTTCTTCAACATCCGCAAATACACGGACATCAGATTCATACTCATGGACGCAATACAGCATTCCGTTCTCCGCCACATACACCGTTGCAGGATAATAATACCCAATAATTCCGACAGGTGAAACTTCTGTTCCTGCCGCCGCCTTAGCAGCAAGCGCTTCCCCGCAGATTCTTTCTCCGGCAGATGTTCCCTCGTCATAATACGCCTTATACAGCTCGACGGCGGCGCCTTCCCCCATATCAGGATACAGGTAGAAATAAAACTCGCGGCTGTCTGAACCAGTTTCAAAAATTATTTCACAATCTGAAAACAGACCGCCGCACCGCTCATAAAATCTTCTTGCCGCCGGAAAAAACGGTACGCCGGCTTTTGCATACAGTGCCTCGCAGCCGTCAGAAGATACTTTCCTGTTCCTGCTGTAACCTCCACAGGAGAGCATCTGCCAAACACGCTCCCTGATCGAACCGTTCAAAACCATTCTTTTCTCCGCAATCATGGCCGCTCCTTAATAAAGAGTGTCCGCCTTTTGACATCATGATACAGCAGAAATACTGCTTCATGCTTTCCATGTCTGATTTCTTCTCTTTTTCCTGTTTTGCCGAAAGCTCTCTATCCTGCCCCCTGCAGCAGATAAAGCGCTTTCGGTTTATGTTTTCCACTTAAGTTCCCCAAGTACGCCGCCAGTATCGGATATGGCGGATCCGTATATCCTTCCAGGAGATGCAGGGCTTCATCAATGATATCCTCTTCATTGGAAGACACCGCGACCGTTTCCAGCATTTCCTTCAAATCTTTTTTTATGTCCGAAATATCCTGCTTGTAATAGGGATCCATATACCAGTCAAGATAAAAAAGCAGGCGCCGTTTCGCTTCCGTATCCGTCCCCGACAGCACCGACCGGACGGCACCTATACCTTCTTTCACACATTGCATTTCTCTTTCCGTATACATGCCGCTGTCCATACATTCTCCTTTCAGGCAGGCGGAAGAAAATCTGCCTTCCCATCATTGCAACGCCCCGCCAATCAACAATACATGGCAAGTTCCATACTGTCCATATACTGCCCCATAGACAAGTTGAAAGATTTATAATCCGCTTCTTTAAATTCATCCGTGGCACACGCCACCCACACGTCCACTCTCTGCAGCTGGTTATAAAACTTGACCATCATCGGCACTTTGATGACTGTAGAAGTCCCCCGGATAACCATATCCCCGCCCTCTTCCAGACACAGCACATCTTCCGCCGACTGCAGATCAACTTTTATGTTGTCTACCAGGACTTCCACATTCTCATAATAGGGATACGCCGTTTTCACCGCTTTAGTAATTTCTGTCCAGCCTGTCCCATAAGTCAGATTCCATTGAGAACAAAGCCATCCATTTTCTTCTTTCACACCCATAAGCAGCATAGCCGCACCCGTCCTTTCCAAAACGAATCTATCACTCTGTTAAAAATGAAATACCAGGCAGCTTTCCCACTAAGGTTCCTTTTTACTTAAGATTTTTTAAAAGAATATATACCGCCTGCGATAAGCGCCACAGAAAGCGCATAGCCTAAAACGGTAAGAATGAAATCAAAATTGTCATTATTCTTTAAAATTTTCTCCCTGGTCAGAATACCGTTCCACTCCTGTCCGAAAAATTCGATACCGTCCACCGTTCCTTCACCCAGAAGCCTGTTCCCTTTTTGAATTCCCACCAAAGTTTTCTCCTGGTTCTCTTCTAAAGAAGACTTCGTATAGGAGATTCTGTAATCACCGTCCAGATGGGGGAAGACCAGGTTTTGTTCCCGATTCGTAAGATAGTGGATCCCGGATTCTGTTTCATGGTAAAGAGGAGTTCCTTTATAGGAAACTGTCCGGGGAAGTGAATTCACGTTCACACCGGCAGCAAATTTTTTCAGGAGTGTCTTATCCAGAATAAAATCGCCTGCTTTCACCACGCCGTAAAAGGTGATGACAGGCGGGGCGCTCTTATACATTCGGGCGATATTGGAGCTTGCCATGCTTTCCCAGCTTCTCTTTATGTCACTTCCGCTTCCCTTCTCCACCATCACATGCACATTCCTCCTGATTATGGGAGAATCAAAGGAAATACCCAGTTCTTCATCGGCTGCCGGTTCTTCCGTCGCCATCTTTCCCGCGACAATGACCACCTTGCCCTCATGATTGGGATTGATCTTCCCGTCCGTGATATAAGGCGCATTTTCAATGAGCACCCGTCCGCCGTCGGAATCACCGGTCAGCATCATACCACCCAATCCGAGACCGCAGATACATAAAACGACACTTACCCATTTGTTCATAAAAGACACCTCCTCAGGTACAAAAATAAGAAATAAATACAGAATACTTTTCTTTATTGTATATCAAAATCAACAGTTTTTCTAATTCGACAGAATGCATATTTTAAAGAAAAATTTATACCTGAAACCTTTTCTTTTATCCCTATCATTGTGTATTCTATCGCTCCCCTCCCGCTGTTTGCACAATAGAGGATACACACCGGAATGAAGTCTCTTTTACAAAATCAGTCCGTATACTTCCTGTACGCATACTTTCCCAGACGGTTATTGGTGAGATAGAAAAAAGGAACAAGCAGCTTTTTCCACCCCGGCAGCATATGCCTCATCTCATCAGTGAAATTGATACAGTCCAGCTGTTTCCATGCCGGCGCCAGCCGTACCACTTCGCTGCCGTCCGTCACACCCCATTTAAACTCCGCCTGCATACGTTTCAATACGTCATGGCGGGATGACCGGTGTACGAGTCCTTTATACAGAAGATCAAAATGCGCCTCCAGCTCATTGAACCCTTCTGACAGAATCGAAAGGAATTTTTGTACTTCCGCTTCCTCCCAGTACATCATCACGCCTTCTGAAAGGATAAGCAGCCTGCGGCCCTCGCGTTCCACTTTTTCCGTCCATGACGGATCAAACGCCGACCCGGAAATACAGGTTACACGCTCCGATTCCGCAAGGAACTGCTGTCTCAGATCAATCACCTCCGGCACGTCCAAATCATACCAACGCACCTGCCCGTCATCTACGCGGTCAAACCGGGTATCCAGCCCGCAGCCCACAGATACCACCACACATCCCGGGTTATCCGCCATAAACCGCCTTACCTCACGGTCCATCAGCTTTGCCCGTGCCAATACTCCATAATATGACATCCATACCCGGTCAAAAGCGGAAAAATCATAATCCATACAGCTGATTATTTCCGCCGCTTTCCGATCATTCAGAAAAGGATGGTTGCTTTTCGCATCCTTGGCACGCATATACAACGTAACCAGAAGCGTTTCAGAAACGCCGCTTAAATCAATTTTCATAATCCCTCCTCAATTGATAACATATATCATTTAACTCATTATACCCCATCCTTCCGTCCTGTTAAACCGCAGGCAGATGCTGCATGGAATACGCGGCCCACACATTTTCCTGTTATTCCTCTTATAGCACTTCCATCTTCCTCTTCCGGAGAAAACATGGTATGCAGCACATAAAAAAAGAAACCGGCTTAGGCATTCTGCGAATACAACCCTTTCGGCAGCAATATAAAAGGCCCGCGCCATATCTGCAGATAGATACAGCACGGGTCTTTTATATGGGAAATCGTCAGCCAAGTAATTTCTTCACGAGGCCTTTATGAATTTTCACTCCATAGGGAAGGGCGTCATGGTTGAAGTGCATGGCGGGATCATGAAGTCCCGGTTCCGCATCTTCGCCCAATGCAATGAATCCCGTTTTCAATTCCGGTTTCATTTTCGGATACCAGAAGAAGTCTTCTCCTCCCGCGGTGACGATCGGAGGGATGCAGGCTTTTTCACCCAATTCGGATGTAATCACTTCCCCGATGATTTCCGTGATTTCAGGTGTGATAATGGACGCTGGTGTCTGGTGCAGGATGGTGAAGTCCGCTTTGGCGCCAATGGAAGCGGCTGCATTTTCCGCCGCACCCCGCAGTTTTTGAATCATTAGTTCCATCACATCATTATCCCGGCTGCGGAGGTCGAACGTGATCGTCGCCGTACCGGGAACCGCATTTGCCACACCTGCGTCCGCATGGATCTGTGTCGCTTTCAGATTGTACACCACATTGGAATTAAAGCGGAGAGCGTTGGCTGACTGTACAACAAGGCATGCCGCGTCAAGCGCGCTGGTGCCGAGATAGGGGCGGGCCCCATGGCTCTGCACGCCTGTGATGTCGATTTTCACGTGGGTCGCAGCGCTGTAATACAAAGCGGGAGCCGCTTCTCCCACACGGCACTCCTGGATGGGACGACCATGCATGCCGATGAGGATTTCAATATCGTCAACAGCACCGCCTTTCAGCATGGAAAGAGCGCCTTCACTCGTTTCCTCCGCCGGCTGGAAAAGAAGTTTCAGTTTCCCTTTCCTGACCAGCTTCTCTTTCATGATTTCTTCCGCCGCCGCGAGAAGCATGGCCATGTGTCCGTCATGCCCGCAAAGGTGGGCGGCGCCGCCGTCTTTCGTCCCAAGAGCATCCATGTCCGCGCGAAGGCCGAGAACAGGTCCCGGTTTACCGCTGTCACAGACCGCGACGACGCCTGTCGCCCCGCCGATCTGTGTTTCTACTTCATAACCGAGCTGTTTCAGCACATCCGCCACGTAAGCGGAAGTTTTAAATTCTTTCATCCCTATTTCAGGAATGGTATGAAGATAGTTAAAATGGGTAAATACATCTGCCATGATTTCCTCCTTTTCTCTTGAGTAAGACAATCAATTAAAGAACGGCATAAGCAGTTTCATGATAAACATACCGATGAATGCATTGAAAATACTGATCACCATAAGCAGGGGCCAATATTTTTTCGGTACATCGGCAAGACCGAGGAGCCGGCCCATGTACTGGATCTGGGACGCCATCAGAATCAAGGCAGGCATGAGGATTGTTACATGTTCTCCATTGACGATGCCTGATGCATAGAGGGAGGCTGCCACACCTACCCCTGCAGAACAAGACAGCCAGGTGGTCAGAAGAATAACGAAAGACTGTCCCGGCAGGCCGAAGATGCCCATGATGGGCCCCAGCCAGTATCCGAGGAAATCCATAATGCCAAGGATGTTTAAAATATAGGCAATGACATAGGCCATCAAAATATTCGGCACAAGGTTCTGTGTAGCCAGGTTCCAGCCTTTTCTGGCGCCGCCGATGAAGATATCAAAAATATTAGGCTTAATTTGTACCGGTCTCGTTTCAGTTGTCATTTTTGAAATCTCCTTTATAAATAGTATCAAGAGCAAAGCGGCAAATCATGGCACCGACAAATTTCATGACCATAATGATGATAAGGGGAAGAATAATAGGGCAGAGAATAAATCCGAAAAGCGCGCCTGCGATAGCAAAGTAATTACTGATCGTTCCCGCTCCGGAATACTGCCATGCTGCAATGATGGTCTGTTCTCTTTTATCGATAAGGCCGTCATCATATAATTCTTTGGTCAGAGCCGCGCCTGCATCGGTACTTTGCAGATCGGTAATCAAAGCCAGTCCGACAAGGCCGGGTACATCCATCAGCGGTTTAAAGAGCGGCGTCATCAATTTCTGCGCCGCGGAAAGCGCGCCATAATGATCCAGCACGTCTACAACACCAATGGCCAGCATAACGGAAGGAATGAGCGATAAGGCAAAAATAAATCCTCCTCTTGCGCTTACCCCGCCCATACCGACAAAAGTTGCTTTCGCCGGGTCTTTCATCGTACCAAATTTACCGATGAGCGTACTGTAATCAAATGCTTTGAGCCATTCTGCCCCCTGTATCGTAGTAAAAACTCCGGCAAAGAAAAGAATGCCGAAAGCCAGAGCAAGCATTCCTTTCCACCCTACCTTGGGCAGCACGGCAGTTCCGCTCACCTTTTTCTGTTCTTCTTCCATAAGTAATCATCCTCCCACTCTATTGAACTTGAAAAAGCAATTCAGCAAACTAACCTTTTCTTCCGTTTTGCTATCCTCCATTGACCTCCTATCTCCATACTGCCGGAAGAAAAACAAATAAACCTTTAATGGTTAACCAACATTATAAACAATCATTTCCCTTATGTCCACGCAAATCACAGGAACGCTCCAAAAAGTCCGTTCTTTCACCTTATTCATTTTCCTTTTTAAAAATCTTGATTTATTCGATAAAATCATCTACAATAATGAAGTACAATTTTATATGCGGGTGTAGTTCAATGGTAGAACATTAGCTTCCCAAGCTAAATACGTGGGTTCGATTCCCATCATCCGCTCCAAACCGGCTCCTTTCGCGGAGCCTTTTTTTTGAGAAATACAAAACGCGTCTCCTGCTTTTTCAGTTTCAGGACACGCGTTTTTCTATTTTATATACTTACTTTTCTATTCTTAAAATACATCTTTCACTACGATGGTTTCTTCACGGCTGGGCCCCACGGAAACGATGCCAATGGGCACTCCGATTTCTTTAGAAATATCCGCCAGGTATTCTTTGCAGAGTGCCGGAAGCCGGTCATAGTCACGGATAGCGCTGATTTTTTCTTTCCATCCTTTGTAGGTTTTATAAACCGAGGTGACTTTGGAGAGGAATTTCAGGTCTGCCGGATACTCTTTGACCGGTTTCCCTTCATATTCATAGCCGACGCAGACTTTGATTTCTTCCAGCTCATCAAGGATATCCAGCCGGGTAATCGCCAGATAATCGAAAGAATTCAGCGCTGCCGCGTAACGGACGGCACGGGCATCAAGCCAGCCTACACGGCGGGGACGGCCTGTAACTGTACCGAATTCATGAGCAATATCCCTGATACGGTCGCCAATTTCATTCACCTGTTCTGTCGGGAACGGCCCTTCTCCGACACGGGTGCTGTACGCTTTCACCACGCCGAAGATATTCTGCATCATGTGCGGCCCGATGCCTGCGCCTATACATGCACCGCCCGCCGTCGGATGGGATGACGTGACGAAAGGATAGGTGCCATTGTCACAGTCGAGCATGGATGCCTGGGCGCCTTCAAAAAGAACGTTCTTTCCTTCTCTGACCAAGGTCTGGACAGTGTAGTTCGTATCTTTCACATAGGGGCGGAGCTTTTCCGCATATCCCAGGTAATCAATCAGCATCTGCTCGTAGTCGAAACCTTCCATCCCGTAAAGTTTTTCCAGAAGCATGTTTTTCTGCTCCACGTTGTATTTCAATTTCTCCGCAAAAACTTCTTTATCCATAAGGTCGCACATACGGATACCGATGCGGTTGATCTTGTCCGCATAACACGGCCCGATCCCGTTTTTCGTTGTCCCCAACTTCCGGCTGCCTTTTCTCATTTCTTCTGCCTCGTCCAAACGGATATGGTAGGGAAATACGACTTGCGCACGGGTGGAAATCTGGAGATGCTTCGCGTTGATTCCCTGGGCCTCCAGCTTTTCCATTTCCTCAAGGAAACTTTTCGGGTCAACGACAACGCCCGTACCGACGATACAGATGGTGCCGGGATACATAATGCCGCTCGGCATAAGGCGCAGCGGATAAGCTTTGCCGCCGGTCACAACCGTATGTCCCGCGTTGTTCCCCCCCTGGGAACGGACAACGACGTCAGCTTTCGCCGCCAGGTAATCTACAATCTTTCCTTTTCCCTCATCGCCCCACTGGGCACCAATGACCATAGCTGTTGCCATTACACATTTTCCTTCCTTTTAATAATACAGTGATTCTTTATCTCTGCTCTCTGTCTTTAATTTCCCTCATTGCGGTAACAGATCCTTCGCTCCGGATGACGTCTTCTGATTTCTGTCACTATGCCGCTTAACGTTCCCCGTCATTCAGAGCGGACGCAAGTGTGTTTTGTGGAAAAGCCAGTAAACAGAATGGTGACACAGAGCGATGAATCTGCTATCCCCATGACTCCCACGGTTTTCCATTCTCCTCATCATGGCTATAGATTCTTCGCTAACGCTCTGAATGACGTCTTACCGTCCCCCATCATTCTGAACGAAGCAAGAATACTGTGTGAGAAAACCGATAAACAGAACGATGAAACGGAGTGAAGAATCTATTACACCCTTGACCCCCACGGTTTTCCATTCCCCTTCCTCTGATTTTTACAAGCCAAACCGGGCAAATATTTTATCTACATGGATAAGCATGGGCTTGTAATCGAAGCACTCTTTAATTTCTTCTTCAGACAGATATTTTCTCACATCTTCGTCTTTGCACAGGTTTTCATAGAAATCTTCCCCCTCAAGCCAGCGTTTCATGGCGTTTCTCTGCACCCAGCGGTACGCGGTATCACGGTAAGCGCCTTTGGACACAAGGGCAAGCAGAACGCGGGGACTGTAAATCAATCCGCCGGTCATGTTCAAATCTTCCAGCATTTTTTCCGGATACACAAGGAGTTTATCTACCAGATCGGTCGTCTGTGCCAGAATATAATCCAATGCGGTGGTTGCGTCAGGAATCATGACACGCTCCACAGAGGAATGGGAAATATCCCGTTCGTGCCAAAGCGGTATATTTTCAAAAGCGGGAAGGGCATATCCCTGCACGAGTCTTGCCATGCCGCAGATCCGTTCCGATTTGACGGGATTTCTTTTATGGGGCATGGCAGAGGATCCTTTCTGCTTGGGACTGAAATATTCTTCCGCTTCCCTTACCTCCGTTCTCTGCAGATGGCGGACTTCCAGGGCAATCTGTGCCAATGTGCCCGCGATGACGCCGAGTGTGGTAATGTATTCCGCATGATGGTCGCGCTGTACGACCTGGGTCGCTACGATTTCCGGGGTCAGTCCCATTTTTTTGCAGACGTATTCTTCCACATACGGATCAATATCCGCATAAGTACCAACAGCGCCGGACAATTTCCCCACCGCCATTTCGGAAGCGGCCCGTTTCATTCGTTCGATATTTCTTAAAGTTTCGCTGTACCACAGGAGAATTTTCAACCCGAACGTAGTCGGCTCGGCATGGACGCCATGGGTACGGCCGATGGTGGGTGTATATTTAAACTCCACAGCCCGGCGTTTCAGGACTTCCGCCAGTTTTTCCAAATCGGCAATAAGCACGTCAGATGCCTGTTTGATCTGCACATTGAGCGCCGTGTCTTTCACATCGGTAGAAGTCATGCCCATATGGATGTACTTCGCTTCATCGCCCACATATTCTCCGACGGCGGAAAGGAACGCGATGATGTCGTGGTTAATTTCACGATCGATTTCATGAATGCGTTCCACATCAAAATCCGCTTTCGCTTTGATCACTTCCACCGCTTCTTTAGGAATACGTCCCAGCTCCGCATTGGCTTCGCACGCAGCGATTTCCACATCAAGCATGGTCTGCCATTCATTTCTTTCATCCCAGATTTTTGCCATTTCCGGCCTTGTGTACCTTGGAATCATTTACATATCCCCTTTCGGTTTCCCTTCCCTGGCACAGATTTCTCTGCCCACCACCACTCCGGCCGCCGAGGCCTGGACAAGCCCTCTGGTGATGCCGGCTCCGTCGCCGATCGCGAAGAAGTTTCTGAATTTCGTTTCCAGCTGGTTCGTCAGCGCTATGCGGGAAGAATAAAATTTCACTTCCACGCCGTACAGAAGAGTGTGCCTGGAATTTGCTCCCGGCGCCACCTGATCCAGCGCTTCGAACATCTCCATGATATCCTTTAAAAAGCGGTATGGCAAGACTAAAGATAAATCTCCCGGCGTCGCAGACGGCATGGTGGGACGGACAAGGCCGCGGCGTATCCTTTCTACCGTAGAACGGCGGCCGTCACGAAGATCACCCAGCCTTTGGACAATTGGTCCCGCACCAAGCATATTCGCCAGGGATGCGATATATTTCCCGTAAGAAATGGGTTCATTGAAAGGACTGGTAAATTGTTTGGAAACAAGAATGGCGAAATTCGTATTTCCGCTCTTCTTATGGGCGAAAGAATGGCCGTTCACTGTCTGGAGCCCCGCATTATTTTCCGTCACCACGAAACCGTAAGGATTCATACAGAACGTGCGTACCCGGTCATCAAAGGAACGGGAGAAATACACCAGTTTCGATTCATAACAGATCTTTGTGATCGGTTCATACACTTCTGCGGGAGATTCCACACGGACACCGATGTCCACCGCATTTGACTGTGTCTCCAAACCGAGCGCATGGGCTTCTTTCATAAACCACTCCGCCCCTTCACGGCCGGGTGCCGCCACAAGGTACTTACAGTGATACGTCTCCCCGCCCGCTTCCACACCGAGAACCGTTCCGTCTTTGTCCGCAAGAATTCTGTCCGCCGCTGTTTTGGAAATAACGGTCACATTGGACGGAAGAGAATCGCGCATATTGGCAAGAATGACGCTGTTCACGTCCGTACCGAGATGGCGGATGCGGGCAGGGATAAACATAAGATCCGCCGCGGCGGATTTCCGTTTCAGTTCATGTATTTCCTCGGCAAACTCATCGCCGTATACCTTTCTTTCAGCGCCGCCGTACCTGCAGTACACCGAATCCACATAGGAAATTAAACCGGCAAGCTCTCCTTTATTCATATAATCATCAAGATTGCCGCCGTAATCCGTAGTAAGCGTCAGCTTCCCGTCAGAAAACGCGCCCGCGCCGCCCCAGCCGCAAACGATATTCGCCCGGCGGTCTTTCGGCGGAGCGTTCTTGTCACGATTCAAAGCTATCCGCTCACGGATATCCAATCCCTTTTCAAGGATCAGGATAGATGCACCGGTATCCGCCAGTTCAAGAGCGGTAAAAATACCTGCCGGTCCGGCACCGATAACTACCACATCATAAAATCTGCTCATTGCCTCTCCTTTTCACAGAATGCTTTGCATGGAGCTTTTTTATGCATAAAAAAAGCCCCGCCGGGGGCGAAGATATTTCATATATCCCTTTTTTAATTTTACAGGAAGGCCCCTTGTGTGTCAAATAAAAGACCCTCCTGCCATGGTATAATGAAAGAAATATTTGAATCATTTGCAGACAGGAGGTTCCCATGCCCTACATCAACATCAAAATCACACGTGAAGGCACTACTGCCGAACAGAAAGCAGAACTCATCAAAGGAGCCACGGAACTCCTCGCCCGCGTATTGAACAAAAATCCGAAGACCACGGTCGTCACCATTGAAGAAGTGGACACAGACAACTGGGGGATCGGCGGAGACCCCGCAGCAATTGCAAGAGAAAAAGAAAAACTCCGCGTGGCGGAAATAGAAGAACTGAAACTTAGCAAGGATGCCCTTGTAAGAGAGCTGGCAGAACTGAAAGGCATTCCCCCCGCTCTTGCCGCTGATGAGCCTCCTGTATTCACATTGGACAACCATGCGCTCAAGCTGAAGAAAGGAAAGAAATTAAAAAGGAAGCACAAAAAATAAAACTGACTGCCGATGCAAAGCATTTCTTTTTATGGAAACAACCGTAGTGTCTTTCGCTTTGAATCAACGGCTTATTTCGTTCTGCTTTCCATGAACCAACAAAAGATAATTTGCCGCTGAGGATATTTTATGAGTATAGATATTTCTTCCCGTTTCAATTATGAACAGCTTTTCCGTTTCGTCCTGCCCTCCGTGGTGATGATGATCTTTATTTCCACCTACACCATGGTCGACGGATTTTTCGTGTCGAATTATGTGGGCAAGACGGCATTCACCGCGGTCAACCTGATCTTCCCCGCCATCATGGTTTTCGCGTGTGTCGGATTCATGTTCGGCGCAGGCGGCAGCGCCCTTGTAGCAAAGACCATGGGTGAGGGGCAGACAGAAAAAGCAAACCGCCTTTTTTCTCTTATCGTCCTTTCCGCTCTCGCCGGAGGCCTTTTTCTCTCCGCCCTGGGGTACTTCCTCATGCCCTTTCTTGCCTCCGCCATGGGTGCCTCCGGAGAAGTGCTTGCATGCAGTGTCTTTTACGGCCGCACGCTTCTTCTTTCCCTCCCCATGTTTGTCCTCCAGCGGGTATTCCAATCGTTCATGGTCACCGCCGGAAAACCTTCTCTCGGTCTTTGTATGACGATCCTCTCCGGTGTAACGAATATCGGTCTCGATGCCCTTTTCATTCTTATCTTCAAATGGGGCCTCTTAGGCGCCGGCCTCGCCACAGTGCTTTGCGAATACGCAGGCGGTCTTTTCCCTCTGATTTACTTCCTTAAAAGAAATACATCTTCTCTCCAGCTGGTGAAACCGGAATGGGATGGCCCTGCGCTTTGGAAGACCTGTACAAACGGCTCTTCGGAACTGCTCACAAATATTTCCATGTCCTTCGTTTCCATGCTCTACAATTACCAGCTGATCACCATCGCCGGAACGGACGGGGTCGCCGCCTTCGGCGTGATTATGTATGTGGCATTCTTCTTTGAAGCGATTTTCATCGGCTACTCCATGGGGACCGCGCCTATCGTAAGCTACAATTACGGCGCCCGTCGCGATGATGAACTGCGGAGCATTTTCAGGAAGAGCCTCACCGTCATTGCCTGTGCCGGTCTTTTCCTCACGACCTCCGCATACTTCGCCGCTCCCATACTGGCGAATATTTTTGTCGGCTACGATGAAACTTTAGCCACGCTCACCGTCCGGGGGTTCCGATTCTTTTCCTTTTCTTTTCTCCTGAACGGGTTCTGCATGTACGGTTCGGCATTCTTCACGGCGCTGAACAACGGTTTCATCTCTTCAGTAATCTCTCTCCTCCAGTCCGTTGTTTTTCAAATCATCGCCGTTATAGCGCTTCCGCTATGGCTCGGCACGGACGGCATCTGGCTTTCCGTTTCCATCGCCAAGCTGCTCGCATTTTTCGTGACAGTTTCCTTCTGGACCGCCTGCCGCAAAGAATATCATTACGCCTAAAGAAATATTTCCAACAAAAAATATTCCCTTTTTCAGCCATGGCATCCTGGAATACGGGATCCTGAATCGCATTGCGTGGGAAATGCATCTTCCATTATCAGATGAGATTTAAGCCACCGGCTCCAGCGCATGGTAAAGTGATTGGTATGGGTTTCCTGCACATACTGATAGAACTTTGCAATCATGGCCGCTTTCTCATGATAATAAGCGGCTTTCCATTGATTCGGTTTCGGCTTATCCATTTCATAAGCAATGTAATTTCCGCCAAGAAGATATTGGCGCGAGAGAATATCCTCCAGTGATATATCAGGATTTTTCATCATATCATACATAGCCATATAAATCGTAGTACGCCCTTTGCCCGCCTGGCAGTGGAAATGCAGCCACGCATGATCGGGCAGTGTGCGTATGAAGGCGATGAAGTCATCAATATTCTCAGGCGACGGCCAGATATGATCCGTTGCCGCAATGCGGTAATAATACAGACCATTTTGTTCCACCATCTGCCTTTCACTCATGACCGAACTAATCTTCATAAGTTTGGGATCAATCGACTTCTTCCCTTCATCGAGCATCGTCACAATGAGGCTTTTCCCCTTGGCTGCACACAAGCGCCTCATCTCATCTTTTAAAACATCAGTTTTGTTCTTTCCTATATTGCCCCAATCGCGCGCGCCGAACCAGCTGACGGCATTCCCATTAAATATACCATGCGTTTCTTGCCGTAGATCCACAATATAAATTGGCCCGTTCGCCTGCTTCTTGAGTACGGAAACCAGCTTCTCAAACTCTCCGACAGAGAACTCCGCACTGCCGGATATGTTAAGACGATCCAACCCCTTGCGCGAGGGGGTCATCGTAAATCCTTTGCCTGTTTTCTTGACATCCACATCAGAGCGGAACGCAGAATTCGCAGTACGAAATCTGTGCGGCAATTGATCCCTGTCTTTTGCATCGAGACGCCAGATATAGCCATCGTACTTTGTACGACCGGCTGCAGAAACATCCGTCTGATCCGGTGCTTGCTGCAGAGAAACGCCACTTATTGCAGGTTCTGCTTCCCGGGCATTCCCTGATAATGGCATGCTGCCAAGTATTATTGCAGCCGTTATTGAGAATAGTATTTTCTTTTTAAGATGCAGCATGAGTGATACACTTTCCCATGTAAGAAATAATTATAACCGGACAAATGAAAAAGCTACGGGGTCTACAGACGTATAAATCCATAGCTTTTTCTTATGAGCAAATTCCTCTGACGCATTTTTATCATCTACCGTTTTCCTTTCTCCTTTTTGAACACACTGCCATCTGTGAAATTTTTTGGAAAAATTTATGATTTCCTCTGTATTCCCTGCCGATGAAATCCGGTCACAGAAAAAAGCAACGGGATGACATCTACTTCACTGATGCCGCTGCGATACGGTCAGCCGCTTTTTTCACCATTTCATTGGCGGAGTCCGTTGTCAGAACGGAAAAAAGACGGTACTTATCACCGTACTTCATCACATAGCCTTTTCCGTAAACGGGAACAGCAAATCCGTCGATAAAGAAAACGACACGCACGCCGCTTGTATACATGCGGGGCATGTTCTGCGCGCGGTGGATCTGCTCCACATTCAGGAAACTGACACCAAGCATGTTGAACGGAATCTTGGAATCTGTCTCGGGCTTTTCATTGATCCGCTTCGCCATTTCCAGAAACATACCATTCAATACGTTTTCCATGCCCAAAAGAGCCACGTTGCAGCCATATAGTTCGGAAACCGATTTCCCCGACAGACGTGGCGCGTCAAAAGCATCTTTCATGGCTTCTTTACCGACTACAGGAGCAAATTCGCAGTTCATGACAAAAGCGGGCACGCTGTTTCCTTCTTCCGTCACGGTAAGCAGTCCGAATTTTCCATCCTTTCCAAGAGGAGTAAAATCGGTATTCTTCGGAAGCTTCACTTTTTGAAAGAAAGATTTCGCGTCTTCCTGCACAATACCGTTCCATACAGCGGAAACGATATTGTCATCTTTGGGGATATTTATGCTTGAAATCGGCGGAAGGCCTGCCATGTTTCCCATATTGTCCGTCATATCGGCAGCACCCGCACACGTTGTCGTCATGGCACAAAGAATCGAAGCCGCCAGCATTATTTTCATCTTCATCATTTCATCTCCTGTGCCGCTTTTTCTACATAAGGTACAAAGTATGCCCCTGATTTCTGATCGCCCGCAAAGAGTGTGTATGTCGTACTGTCACCGTCTTCCAGAATAAGACCTTCCGCAAAGAAAGGGATCAGGCAGCCGCCGGTGTATAATCCCGCTTTCGCTTTTGCCAGCCGGTATACTTTCCCCCCGCGGGATTTCTTTTCTTTCCAGCGGGTCTCACCGCTCACATACAGACGGATCCCCCTTTTTTCCAGAAATTGTTTATACGGCTCTCCGATTTCAGCTTCTTTCCACATTTTGCCTGCAAACGGTATGGCAGCGTTCTTTTTATCAGATACTGCCTGTTTCGCTGCAGTGCTGCCCGCCGTGCCTGTCATTTCTTTTCCCATCAGTTTCACGAAGGGTGATAAACCGTTCTTTTCTTTCTCCGGATTCTTATGATCCACGGAAAAGGAGAGCACGAGGGATTCGTAAAAAGCTTCCGGCGTGTTTGCGCGAAGCTGGTATATTCGCAGTTCTTTCCATGCTTCCGCCGCCAGACGGGATACATGCGGTGCCAGTTTGGACGTCAGGTAAACAGATGTCGGGCTGTCAGCACCGCCGATAATGCCGATAGCAGCTGCCTGCGGTTTCGACTCCTTTTCAACTGCTTCATGTTCCGCCCAGTTTTTCATCTGCTTTCCAAAGTACGTCTGTCTCCCGTCAAGAACATCGACAGTATCTCCAAAATCCAGCACGTGTCCTTTCGGAAGAGTGAGTGTATCTGCCGAAGCGGATAAAGTGAGTAAAGCGGCCATGCCGAGCGCTGCGCATATTGTTTTCATAGTGACCTCATTCCTTTTATATTTCTTTAATTATAGCAGAAACGGACATCTGTTTTTCAATCATTTTTCCTCATAAAACATTTAATACGAACCGGTATTTAAAAAAGCACACTAAATTGTAATATCAAATCGGACAGTCACTCAAAAAAATTATGTAGCAGATGAAAGTCGAGCAATCTGCTCCTTGAAAAGCTCTTCCG
>ENA-OPWR01001358-OPWR01001358.1-human-gut-metagenome-genome-assembly--contig:-NODE-1358-length-18993-cov-2.337892_pt1 | contig 18993 bp, 17 predicted proteins | sample MGYA00241507_ERZ502006 | MGnify/ENA primary metagenome ERZ502006 (study PRJEB25962, sample SAMEA2043041) | human gut metagenome | biome: human gut; feature: human-associated habitat; material: faeces...
GGCTTCCAGCATGATTCCTTCATCATCTGCAACTAAAATTCGATACATTCTTCTGTCTCCCCTTTGTTATGCAATATTTCCACATTATTCTCATTCCAGTTCATCTTTATACACAGGAAGGATGATATGAACTCTGGTCCCTTTCCCTGGTCCGTCACTTTCAATCGTAAACAGATTTTCTTCTTTATAATACAGCTGTAGTCTGTCAATTACATTCCGAACAGCAATTCCCGTGGAAAAACGGTCTTCTTCATTCTGATCTGCGCGTCCGGCCATAACCCTGGCTATCATTTCTTCTGTCATTCCCGCACCATTGTCGCTTACTGTAACATCCAACATCTCACCATTTCGGTGAATTTCCATACGGATCCATCCCGTTTCCATACAGTCATGAATTCCATGCTGCACTGCATTTTCAACCAGTGGCTGCAGAATCATACTCGGAATACGAATATTATCAATACCTTCATCCACTTCCTTAATATAGGTGATATCTCCGGCAAAACGGACATTCAGGATATAAATGTAGTTATCTACCGCCCCAATCTCCTCCCAGAGCATGGCGTCTTCTTCCATCTTACGTACATTATAACGGAAAAAATCTGCCATCTTTTCAAGAAAAATTCCTGTATTATCCGCATCCCCCATCATGGCAAGCTGTGCACCTGCATTCAGACTGTTAAACAAAAAATGCGGATTGATCTGCGCCTGAAGGTATTTCAGCTGAGCCTCCTTCAGATGGGTTTCCATAAGAAGCTCCCGTTCCTTCATCTGTGCCTGACGTTCCATGCTTTCCTTAAGCTGCTCAATATTCTGCCGGATACTTTCCAGCATCTGGTTAAAACTTCGTGTTACAACACCAACCTCATCTTCAACAACTACCGGAAGCTGAGGTACATTTAAGTTACCCTTTGCAACTTCATGCGCTGTATTGGACAATGCTGTAAGTGGACGGATCATATTACGGACAAGAAGCGTTGTGACTGCAAGACCAAGTGCATATACAACCAGCATAACGAAAATACAGAGTTTATAGAGTACATTCATTGCTGAGAGCAGCAGCTGGTAATTTGCCGAGTTCGTTTTAAATCGTAAATTATTCAGCTTATAAATATAGACATTGATATATTCATAAAGCTCATTTTCATCTTCGTAGGAAGTTTTGTATTTTTCTACATTTCTTCCTCGTTTTGCCTGAACCGTCTCATTTGTCTGTTCCAGATAACTTTCTGACATTCTCCGGATATTTTTTTCCAGCATTTTCACTTCATTATCCAGATTTCGGTCATTCAGTTCTTCGATCAGATTCTTGTAATTCTGTTCATAACGATAATAATTTTCCAGAGCCTGCTCTTGGTATTTAAATATTCATAAACCGTACTCTCTACCTGCTCCAGCGATTCCGAGAGTTCATTCACAGCCGTATTACTGGAAAAGACTGCATCAATTCTTGTAACCGCTGTATGAATCTGCTTAAAGATAAACACATTGATTCCCAGCGCAAACACAAGAACCAGAAGCATAACTCCACTCAGTCGGGTCTGTATAGAGTTTTTTACGGAAGATATCTCTTTTCCCTGTCTCATTTCTCATCCTCCGTCCTGTAATCCTTTGTATTCTCCTTTGTGATCACATGCTGGTTTACACTATAATAGTTATTACTATGTCCAAGTGACAGATACTCATCCAGTGCATTGACGCTGTATCGGCCAATCTCGTCCATATCCAGAGCAATCGCAGAAGAAATGATTTCCTTATCGATGGCATCCAGAATCACATCTGAATAGTAGAATCCGATCACTTTGACATTACCTACCTGGTTATAATCGATCAGTGCCTGATAAACACACTCTGTCACAACTTCGTCCATACATACCAGAACGTCAGGTAGATTTTCATCATTTACAAACATGTCACGTACAAATTCTTCTGTATCAAAATCTGCACTGCTGTCTACACAGTATTCCGTCAGGTCTACAGACTGGCCTGTTTTTTTCTGTGCCTCCAGTTCCTTTTTGACCTGCGAATAGACAAGATTCGTCTCCTGTGTCTTGGAACTGGATGTAGAAAGAAACATGACACTGGTAGTTCCCTGCGCTTTCAGCATGCCGCTAATCTGCTCTGTGTAAGCACTTCCCGTCTGATAACTGTTTAAGCCGACAAAACTGATCCTGCCTGTTGCAGTATCATCCGTCATAACCGTTACTACAGGGATTTTTTCCTTCAATGCTTCATTGATCAGATGCTGCTCTTCTTTACTTCCATCCGCTTCCAGAATGATTCCATCCACCTGGGAAGCAATTCCGATTTTCAGACAGTCTGCCTGAGAATAGCCGTTCATCTGTTCAGGAGAAAGAAGTTCTACATACGCATCTTTCTCTTCTGCTTCCTTGGATGCACTCTCATAAACCGATTGCCACATACCAGTATCTTTATCATTGGAGATCATCAGATAATGTCTCTGATAGCTTGCCGCATGCTCTCCTTCTCCAAGCTCTACTCTGTCCAGACTTTTCTGAAAATAAATCCAGATACCGGAAAGAAAAAAGATGCAGCCTGCCAGGATACAAAAAACTGTCAGTGTATATTTCTTCATAGCTTTCATTCTTTCTGTTTATTTTTATCAGATATCAGTGTAACATATTCCACTCCATAGTGCAAAAGTGTTGTTGTCCATTTCATATCCAGTTATAAAAAGGGCCATTGCGTTACACGCAATGACCCTCATCATTCATTTTATTGATTTGTTATCTGCTTCTATCATCCATTCTTTCTGTTGGATAATACATCGAATACTACTGCGATCAGAAGTACGGCACCTTTTACTACATACTGCCAGGAATCACCGATACCCATGATTGACATACCCATGTTGATAACACCAAGGAGAAGAGCACCGATTACAACACCACCTACAGTACCACTTCCACCGTATGCAGAAGCACCACCGATGAAACAGGAACCGATTGCATCCATCTCGAAGGATGTACCTGTACTACCATTTACAGAACCTACACGTGCTGCGCAGAGAAGACCTGCAAGGCCAGCAAGTAAGCCCATGTTTGTATATGCAATGAAATAAACCTTATTTGTATCGATACCGGAAAGCTGTGTTGCTTTCTCGTTACCGCCGATTGCGTAGAAGTAACGTCCAAACGCTGTCTTGGATGTGATGAAGTTGTAGATCATGCAGATTGCAACTACCCATACAAGCATTACGGAAATACCTTTATACTGATATAATTTGTAGCAATACCACAGAATAACAACTGCAATCACGGCTGCTCTGCTGTAATCAGAAGCTGCTGTATTCTGGCGATAACCTTTTTTCGCTTTGTTTGCTCTGGAACGCATGGTAGAGAAAATAATATAGCATGCGATCAGAACACCAACGATCAGTGCAGAATATTTCTTTCCATCATCAAGTCCCGGAATGTTAATGTAGGATGTAAATACATTCAGGAAAGATTTGTTCTGGATAGATACTGTCTTATTATCCAGTACCAGACGTCCAAATCCACGGAAAATGAACATGCCGGCAAGTGTTGTGATAAATGGAGGAATTCTCTTATAACCAATCCAGTAGCCCTGCCATACACCAACCAGAAGGCCGATTACCAGGCAAAGGAGAATGGTGATAAATGGATTGAAGCCCTTGCTGCCGATCAGGACAGCTGCAACACCACCAACGAAGCAGATAACAGATCCAACAGAAAGATCGATGTTACCACCAGTTAAGATACAGAGTAACATACCACATGCAAGAACCAGTACGTATCCGTTCTGGAGCATAAGGTTTGACATGTTCTGTGCGAAAAGAAGTCGTCCATCAGTCAGAGCACAGAACAGGATAAATACGATTACAAGTGCAATAACCATCGTATATTTTCTTAAAAAGTCTTTTATTTTTGCATTCATTTTGTTTTCCCCCTTCATTATTTCTTCTGATTCTGCATGATATGTGCCATGATGCCTTCCTGGGTAGCTTCTTTCGCATCCAGTTCTCCGGCCATTTTACCTTCATTCATGATATAAATCCGGTCGCACATACCAAGGATTTCAGGCATTTCTGAGGAAATCATGATTACAGATTTTCCCTGTTCCACCATCTGATTGATCAGACAGTAAATATCATATTTTGCACCTACGTCGATACCACGGGTAGGCTCATCCAGAATCAAAATATCTGGTTCTGTGAACATCCACTTTCCAAGAAGGGCTTTCTGCTGGTTACCACCAGACAGGTTACCAATACGCTGCTCATTGGAAGGTGTTTTCGTTCCCATTTCTTTTGTCATCTGCTCCGCCAGCTGTACCTCAAGGTCCGTGTTGATAATTCCATTATCACAGACTTTGTTCAGACGGGCAAGAGTTGTATTGAAACGAATGGACTCATCAAGGATCAGTCCGTTTGTCTTACGGTCCTCAGTTACATATGCAAGACCATGCTGGATGGCTGCACGAGGATCTTTCAAATCTACTTTTTCACCCTTTATGTACAATTCTCCGGAAATTGCACTTCCATAGCTCTTACCGAAGATGGACATTGCCAGCTCTGTACGGCCTGCACCCTGCAGTCCTGAGAAACCAACAACCTCACCTTTATGTACTTTAAAGGAAATATTGTCGTCTACTATTTTTTCCGGATACAGAGGATGATGAACCGTCCAGTTCTTTACCTCCAGCATCACTTCTTTACTTACATTGTGCTCACGTTTCGGATAACGATCTTCCATAGGACGTCCAACCATTCCTTTGATGATCCTGTCCTCGCTTAAGTCATCCACGCCTTTTGTAAGTGTCTCGATTGTGCTTCCGTCTCGAAGAATGGTACAACGGTCTGCACAGTAAATGATCTCATTCAGTTTGTGTGTGATAATAATAGATGTCAGTCCCTGTTTCTTAAATTCCATAAGCAGGTCCAGAAGCATCTTTGCATCTTCATCATTCAGGGATGAAGTCGGCTCATCCAGGATGAGCAGTTTAACATCTTTTGAAAAAGCTTTCGCAATTTCTACCAGCTGCTGTTTGCCGGTTCCGATATCTTTGATCAGGGTCTGGGCAGATTCATGAAGACCTACCTGAGCCATATGTTTCTCAGCCTCGCTGTATGTTTTATCCCAGTCGATGGCTCCTCTTTTATTTTTGATCTCGTTTCCGAGAAACATGTTTTCACCGATGGAAAGCAGTGGGATCAATGCAAGCTCCTGGTGAATAATAACGATACCTTTTGCCTCGCTGTCATTAAGCTTTTTAAACTTACACTCTTCACCCTCGTAGGTAACCGTTCCAGTATAGCTGCCGTATGGATACTGACCACTTAATACGTTCATCAATGTGGACTTTCCCGCACCGTTCTCACCGATCAGCGCATGAATCTCGCCACGCTGAACTTTAAGGTTAACGTTATCCAAAGCTTTGACACCGGGGAATTCCTTCGTAATGTGTTCCATTACTAAAATATTGTCAGCCAAAATGGCGCCCCCTTTCCCATAAAACAGGCGGGGCTTTTCACCCCGCCCACATTTAAACCTTTATTTTTGATTTGTATGACGTTTTCGTTCAGCCTTCATTAGTTTGCCGGATGAAGATATCCGTCATCATCCATTGTGTAGTATCCTGGGTCAACCAGTGCTTCCTGAAGGTTGTCTTTTGTTACAACTGTAGGAACCAGAAGGAAGGATGGGCATTTGTTGCCTTCAGATGTCTCATAGGACTCTGTATCATATGCACACTCGAAATCCCAACCAGATTTTTCAATCAGGGACTCATCAACTGTATCACCAGCCAGCATTGCTTTTGCAAGGTCAAGTGTTACGACTGCTTCATTAGCAACTGCTTTGTAAACGGTCATGGACTGTTTTCCGTCAACGATGTTTGCAAGGTTTGCTTCATCACCATCCTGTCCTGTGATCAGAACTGTGTTATCACCAGCATAGTCAGACTCGATTGCCTGTGTTACACCAAGTGCTGTGGAGTCGTTGGAGCAAAGAGCTACGTCAAGCTGTGTTCCGTCTGCATAGTAGGATGCCAGAATGTTCTGCATTCTTTCAAGTGCTGTCTGGGTATCCCATGCAGGTGTTGCAACAGAATCAAAATCAGTCTGTCCGGAAACTACATTTAAGGTTCCTGCATCAATGTATGGTTTTAATACATCAAATGCACCATTGAAGAAGTATCCGGCATTGTTATCAGCAGGATCACCAGCTGTAAACTCGATATTGTATGTCTTGTCTCCAGCATTGTCCAGATCCAGAGAATCTACTACGTACTGTCCCTGAAGGGTACCTACTGTGTAGTTATCAAAAGAAATATAATAGGAAACAGCGTCAGACTTGATCAGACGGTCATAGGAAATAACTGGGATTCCTGCATCTGCTGCTTCATCCATAACTGTATTAAGAGCCTCGCCATCGATAGCTGCTACAACTAACAGGTTAACTCCGTCGGAAATCAGGTTCTGAATATCGTTTACCTGACGGTCTGTCTCGTTGTCAGAGTATGTAAGCTCTACTTCGTATCCAGCATCTTCGAACTGTTTCTGCAGATAGGAACCATCACGATTCCAACGCTCCAGAGACTGTGTAGGCATTGAAATACCGATCTTTCCGCCAGCTGCTCCGTCTTCTGCCATTACTGGAACTGCAAGTGAACCAACTGCCATTGCTGCTACCATTGCCATTGCTACTTTTCTCTTCATGAAAAAAACCTCCCGTATCATTTTTATTTGCTATGTTCTATAGCTTTTTGATGGGATTATAATATCATATCGATGCTCTGTGTAAAATGGACTAATTTTGGATTGCTCTTTCATTTTTTGTGTTATGATATGCACAAAATTGTGCTGGGGTGGACATTTTTGTTGTGAAATTATGCTAGATTGTAATTATGTGCTATTGACATTTTTAATGTGTGAAGTGATATGCCAAAAAGAAGTATTGGAAAGGTGCATCTCGAAAATTTGCTATTTAATATGTTGAAAGTTGTCCAAATGCGTCCCTCCTGAAGAACTTTTCAACACATTAAATAGCAACGTTACTCATTAATCAAAGAACTGTATCCCCATCAGGGTGAGTCCCTGCGCCGGTGCGGTAGGACCAGCAGCAGAACGGTCTTTGGCATCCAGGATTTTCTGCATGCGCTCCGGTGGATACTGTCCATTTCCGATTTCAATCAAGGTGCCGGAAATAATGCGGACCATATTATAGAGGAAACCAGTTCCCGAAACGCGAATCGTAACTATGTCACCATCACGGAAAACTTCAATTCCGGTAACTGTACGGATAGTTGTTTTCACCTGGGCTCCGGAGCCGCAGAAACTGGCAAAATCATGCCTTCCGATCAGGTAGGATGTTGCCTCTCTCATTTTGTCCACATCTAATTTGTAATGATAGAAATAGGAATAAAGCCGCTCTGTTGGTACCGGAAATTTGCGGTTCAGAATGCGATATTCATATGTTTTCTCACTGTCACAGTATCTTGGATGGAAGTCCGGTTCCACTTCTTCAGACATCTGAATCCGGATATCCTCCGGCAGACGCTGGTTCAGAGCATAAGAAATCTTCTCTCCCGGGATGCGGGTGTTGGTGTCAAATACCGCTACGTTTCCAAGGGCGTGTACGCCTGCATCTGTACGACTGGCACCAATCGTTTCAATCTTTTCTCCCAGAAGCTCAGAAAGTGTATCATTCAACACTCCCTGTACTGTAATTCCATTGGGCTGTGTCTGCCAGCCACAATAATTCGTTCCATCATATGCTACAACAAGTCCAATTCGTTTCATCATCTTTCTCCTTGTGAAAATTCCCTCATCTGCATCCGTAGTCTATTTTAAGACTCTGAATACAGATGAGGGAACTATAACTTTTTAAATGGATGTTCAGTCGATTTAAATTCCAGCTGCCCTAAATCCAATTGCAACAGCCAGATACGCTGCCAAAATCACATATGCCATATGATCTCTTTTTTTATAACAAAGCGGTTTCATCTGGGTACGGTTATCGCCGCCATGATAGCATCTTGCTTCCATGGCCATGGCCAGATCATTTGCCCGTCGGAATGCGGAAATAAACAGCGGCACCAGAAGGGGAACCATGTTCTTCGCCTTCTGGATCAGATTCCCATTCTCGAAATCAGCTCCGCGGGCGATCTGCGCTTTCATGATCTTATCCGTTTCTTCCAGAAGAATAGGGATAAAACGTAGGGCGATCGACATCATCATAGCAATATCATGTACTGGTACATGGAGCTTATTCAGCGGGCGGAGCAGACGCTCCAGACCATCAGTCAGCTGGTTAGGCGTCGTCGTCAATGTCATAATGGAAGAACCGATCACCAGATAAACCAGTCGGATCGCCATAGTACCTGCCAGCACCAGACCTTCCTTTGTTACCTTAATAAATCCCAGCTTCCATACCACCTCACCAGGGGTAAGAATCATATTAAAAAATATGGTGATCAGAAGCAGCATGAAAATAGTCTTCAGACCTTTAAAAATAAACTTCACAGGAACCTTGGACAAAAGGATCATTCCTGCAAGAAATATAGTAGCCACTGCATATCCTGCGAAGGTGTGGAACAAAAATACAGATACAATAAATCCAATGGTTCCTACCAGTTTGGTTCTTGGATCCAGCTTATGAATCACTGAATCTGCCGGATAATACTGTCCAATGGTAATATCTCTGATCATTTGTTTCTGCCTCCCTTCTTAAGAAGTGAAGGCTTCTGCTTCTTTAAAGCTTCCAGAATCGTATCCCTGGCTTCCTCCACAGTGGTAGCTGTGGTATCCACATTCAGGCCATTTTCGGAAAGCGCATGCATGATATAGGTGATCTGCGGTGCCGCAAGTCCCATTCCTTCCAGTTCCTTATAATGGGAAAATACATTCTTCGGTGTATCGTCAAATACCATTTCCCCATGGTTCATAACGATCAGGCGTTCCACATATTTGGCAATGTCCTCCATGCTGTGAGAAACCAGGATAATGGTAATCCCTCTCATCTTATGAAGAGCCGCAATCTGATCCAGAATGTCATCTCTTCCCTGTGGGTCGAGCCCTGCAGTAGGCTCATCCAGGATCAGGATCTTCGGGTTCATTGCAAGAACACCTGCAATGGCAACCCGTTTCTTCTGGCCTCCTGAAAGCTCGAAAGGAGACTTGGTAAAATTCTCTTCCTTCACACCTACATGGGCAAGGGCCTTTTTTGCCTCTTCCTCAGCCTGCTCCCTGGAAAGTCCCTGATTCATAGGGCCAAAGCAAACATCTGCCAGAACTGTATTCTCAAACAGCTGGTGCTCCGGGTACTGGAATACCAGCCCCACCTCACTTCGAAGAGCCCGGCGGTTATAATTCTCCGCCCACACGTCTTCTCCATTATAAAGGATCTGACCGCTTGTAGGCTGGATCAAAGCATTAAAATGCTGGATCAAGGTTGATTTTCCACTTCCAGTATGACCAATCACACCAATGAACTGTCCATCCGGAATTACAAGATTTATATCTTTCAGGGCGTGGCTTTCATAAGCAGTACCCTGACTGTAAGTATAGGTCACGTTCTTAAGCTCTATCGACATAATGCACCCACCAATTCCTCTTTCGTCAGTATTCCTTCCGGAATGTCCACGCCAGCCTTGTGAAGCTCATGGGCGAGCAATGTCACCTGGGGTACATCCAGCCGGTATTTCTTCAGTGTCTCTACCTGGGAAAAAATTTCTCTTGGAGTTCCCTGCATTACCACATTTCCACCATCCATCACATAAACCTTGTTGGCATGGATCACTTCTTCCATATAATGGGTAATGAGGACAACGGTTACATTTTCTTTTTTATTGAGCTCGGAAACGGCTTTCAATACTTCTTTCCTGCCATTCGGGTCAAGCATTGCAGTTGGCTCGTCCAGTACAATACAGCTTGGACGCATCGCCACAACACCTGCGATGGCAACTCTTTGTTTCTGGCCTCCGGAAAGCTTGTTCGGAGACTGATAACGGTAAGCGGTCATTCCTGTCTTTTTCAGACTGTCATCCACACGCTTCCAGATTTCGTCTGTAGGTACTCCCATATTCTCAGGACCAAAGCCTACATCCTCTTCCACAACCGTACCAATGATCTGGTTGTCCGGATTCTGAAAAACCATCCCCGCTTTCTGGCGGATTTTCCACAGCTCCGGCTCCTTGGCTGTGTCCATATCATCCACCCACATGGTTCCCTCTGAAGGGATAAGCAATGCATTTATCTGCTTCGCCAATGTGGATTTTCCGGAACCATTGTGCCCCAGAACGGCCACAAAATCGCCGGCTTCAATGTCCAGGTTTACATCATTGACAGCACGCTGCGTTGCTTCCACATTGCCGTCCTCATCATACTTGAGATAGTCAAATCCCAGCTTGAATGCCTTGATAATTCCCATATTCTTTTTCCTCGTCTGTCAGGCCTTCAGCTCGTCCGTAGCTGCCGGAACTGCACCGGTCAACTCGTCCATTAACGCCCAGATTTCATCTTTTCCCTGCTTTGTCTCAGCGGAAAAAGGAATGATCTTACTGCCCGGGCGCAGCTTCAGTCCGTCCTTGATAGCCTTAATATTCTTCTGTACCTGACTTCTTTTCAGCTTATCCAGCTTGGTTGCAATAATGATCGGATTGTATCCGTTATTTACGATCCAGTCATACATCAGCTTATCATTTGCAGATGGATCGTGCCGGATGTCGATCAGGAGAAATACTGCCTTCAGAGTCTGTGAGGTATGAAGATAACGCTCGATCATCTTTCCCCACTTCGCCTTCTCGGTCTCCGGAACCTTGGCATATCCATAACCTGGAAGATCCACAAGGTACATAAAATCATTTACATTATAAAAATTGATAGTCTGTGTTTTTCCCGGCTGGGAACTTGTTCTTGCCAGCGCTTTTCGGTTCAGCAGACCGTTAATGAGGGAGGATTTTCCCACATTGGATTTCCCTGCAAAAGCAATTTCAGGTCTTCCTGTGTCTGGCAGTTTGCTGGTGATGCCACAAACGATATCCAGTGAAACGTTTTTAATTACCATTTTTCCTACCTCTCATTTCAGGCAAGTGCCCGTTCCAGCACTTCATTCATATTTTCCACAAACGTGATCTTCAGTCCGTCTGTGATCTCCTCATCCAGTTCTTTGATGTCCGGTTTATTGGACTTTGGAACCAGTACTTCTTTAATCTTGGCGTACTTAGCTGCAAGAAGCTTCTCTTTCAATCCGCCGATTGGAAGTACACGACCTCTTAAGGTGATTTCACCAGTCATGGCAAGGTCCGCTCTTACCGGCTTGTCAATAATGGCAGAAAGCATTGCGGTTGCCATGGTAATTCCGGCTGACGGACCGTCCTTTGGCACTGCCCCTTCCGGAATATGTACGTGAATGTCATTTTCCTGGAAAAATTCCTGATTGATTCCATATCTGGCTGCTACAGAGCGGATGTAGCTGATGCCCGCTGTTGCAGACTCCTTCATCACGTCTCCAAGCTGTCCGGTAAGCACAAATTCCCCTTTACCCGGCATAATATTTACTTCGATCTGAAGGGTATCACCGCCAACCTGTGTCCAGGCAAGACCTCTTGCGATACCAACCTCATCCTTTTTATTCGCCATCAGGTAATTGTATTTCTCCTGCCCCAGAAAGCTCTCAAGGTTCTTGCCAGTGACCGTTACCTTCTCTTTGCCATCTTCCATGATCAGACGTGCTGTCTTACGACAGATCTGACCGATGAGACGTTCCAGATTGCGGACACCGGCTTCCTTCGTATAATTATTGATGATTTTTCGAAGAGCGCCGCCCTGAATGGAAAGTTTACCTTTCTCAATTCCATTGGCTTCCATTTGCTTGGGAATCAGATGCTCCTTTGCAATGTGCTCTTTCTCATTCTCCGTATAACCGCTGATCTCAATGACCTCCATTCGGTCAAGAAGCGGTCTTGGGATTCCCTGAATATCGTTGGCTGTTGCAATAAACAACACCTCTGAAAGATCCTGGGGAAGCTCCACATAATGGTCATTGAAATGACTGTTCTGCTCCGGATCCAACACCTCAAGAAGCGCAGAAGAAGTATCTCCCTTGTAATCACTGCTCGTCTTGTCAATTTCGTCCAGAAGCATAAGCGGATTGGCAACCTTTGCCTGCTGAAGGGCAACCGTAATCCTTCCCGGCATAGCACCCACATAAGTCTTTCTATGTCCGCGGATCTCAGCTTCATCCTTCACACCACCAAGACAGATACGGACGTATTTCTTGTTCATGGCTTCCGCCACAGAACGTGCGATAGAAGTTTTTCCGGTTCCGGGAGGCCCCACCAGACAGAGGATCGGGCTCTTTCCCTTATGGGTCAGTTTCCGAACCGCAAGAAATTCCATGATGCGCTCTTTGACCTCTTTCAGTCCGTAGTGGCCTTCTTCCAGCACCTTCCATGCATTCTCAAGATCCTCGGAATCCTCGGATTTCTTATTCCACGGAAGTGCAAGAACAGTCTCCAGATAGCCTCTCTGTACCGTTGCCTCCGCTGCACTGGCTGCCATTCCTTTAAAACGGCTGATCTCCTTGGAAATCTTCTCTTTTACTTCATCGGATGCATCCAGCTCTTTCAGCTGTTTCTTAAACTCCTCGATATCATCTGCGGTATTGTCCTCACCCAGCTCTTCACGGATGGTTTTGAGCTGTTCACGGAGGATATACTCTCTCTGATTCTTATCAATATGGGATTTCACCTTGCGCTGGAGATCTTTGGTGATATGGATCACTTCGATCTCGCTGCCAAGAAGTGCTCCCAGGATCTCATAACGGTCATTCAGAGACACTGCTTCCAGAAGCTTCTGCTTGTTCTGATAGGACATCGGAAGGTTCACCGCAATCTGGTCGATGGTCTCCTTAACATCCTCAATGGTCATGATCTGTGTTACCAGATCTTTGCTTATCTTTCCGCTCTCTCTGCAATATCTCTGGAAAAGTTCCCGGATGCTGCGAAGCATGGCGTCCTTGACCGGCTCCGGATAATCCTCTTCCTGTGCGGTAACGATCTCACATTCCGCTTTCAGGTAGGGTTCTTCCTGCTCCAGGCTCAGTATTTCAGCTCTGTCCAGTCCTTCTACCAGAACCCGGTAAAGATCCTGCGGAAGTTTCACCACCTGCTTGATGTATGCAATGGTTCCTACCCGATACAGATCATCAAGTTCCGGTGTTTCCACTTCCGGGTCCTTCTGTGTCAGCAGAAAGACCTTCTGGTCATGGAGCATGGCTGCTTCCACGGCACGGATGGATTTCTCTCTGCTCACATCAAAGTGTACTATCATCTCCGGAAGGACCGTAGTCCCACGTAGAGCAATCATTGGCATTATATTGACCTGATTTGTCATGAATGTCATTCCCTTCATCAAGCTGTTTCCGGCTTGCCTTTCTTTCTCGAACGGGATGTTTTGTGTCCTGCTTTCTTGGCAGGAGTTTTGGCCTCCCCGTGGATGATCTCCGGCTCTCCGGTTCCCTCCACTGCCTCTTTTGTGACGATACATTTACGGATGGTATCGTCAGAAGGTGTCTTGTACATCAGATCCATCAGGGTATGCTCCATGATGGCACGAAGTCCTCTGGCACCTGTTTTTCTCTCAAGAGATTTCCGGGCAACTGTCTCAAGTGCCTCATCCTGGAACTCAAGCTCCACACCGTCCAGCTCAAAAAGCTTATCATACTGCTTGGTAAGGGAATTCTTAGGCTCTTTTAAGATGCGGATCAGTGCCTCTTCATCCAGAGAATCCAGTGTCACAACAACCGGAACTCGTCCGATAAACTCCGGGATCAGACCGAATTTGATAAAGTCTTCCGGCATAACTTCTTTCAGGACTTCGCCTACATTGCGGTCTTCCTTCTCAGAAACCTCTGCTCCAAAACCAATGGACTTGGTATCCTGTCTTGCCTCGATGATCTTCTCCAGTCCGTCAAAAGCACCACCGCAGATGAACAGGATGTTTGTCGTATCGATCTGGATAAACTCCTGATGCGGATGCTTTCTTCCGCCCTGCGGCGGAACACTTGCAACGGTTCCTTCCAGGATCTTCAGAAGTGCCTGCTGTACGCCCTCACCGGACACATCTCTGGTAATGGAAGTGTTCTCGGATTTTCTTGTGATCTTGTCGATCTCATCAATATAGATGATTCCGTACTGCGCACGTTCAATATCATAATCTGCCGCCTGAATGATCTTCAGAAGAATATTCTCAACATCCTCGCCAACATAGCCTGCCTCTGTGAGAGTAGTGGCATCTGCGATGGCAAAAGGAACATTCAGAAGTCTTGCCAGTGTCTGTGCAAGAAGTGTCTTACCGGAACCTGTAGGACCAAGCATCAGGATATTACTCTTCTGCAGCTCAACGTCCAGATTTCTGGAAGCAAGAATTCTCTTGTAATGATTGTAAACAGCCACAGAAAGTGCCTTCTTGGCATCGTCCTGACCAATGACATATTCATCCAGGATACTGTGGATCTCTTCCGGTTTCAGAAGGTTGATCCCTGTTTCGTAATCTGCTTCATGGTCATACATATTAAATTCTTCTTCCATGATCTCGGAACAGATACCGATACATTCATCACAAATATACGCTCCATCCGGACCTGCGATCAGTTTCCGTACCTGGTCTTCGGTCTTATGGCAAAAGGAGCATCTTACCTTTCCTTCTCTTACTTTATCTGCCATATCTTTTTGTTTCCTTTCTAAGCGTAAATGTCCGTCTCTCGCAGACATTTAAAATTCCTTTTTAAAGCAAGATAAGACTCCTGTGTCTTTACAGGAGTCTTTTCTTACGCATTATTTGTGGACTACAACACCATCGATCAGACCATATGCCTTCGCTTCTTCTGCTGTCATATAGTTATCACGGTCAGTATCTTTCTCCACAATCTCAAGAGGCTGTCCGGTATTCGCAGAAAGAATCTCGTTCAGCTTCTTTTTGGTTTTTGCGATCTGGTCAGCTACGATCTGGATCTCTGTAGCCTGCCCCTGTGCACCGCCTGACGGCTGGTGAATCATGATCGTTGAATTCGGCAGTGCGTATCTCTTGCCTTTGGCACCGGAAGACAGGAGGAAAGCTCCCATGCTGGCTGCCATTCCAAGGCAGATTGTAGATACATCGCACTTGATATACTGCATTGTATCGTAGATTGCCATTCCGGCAGTTACAGAACCGCCCGGGCTGTTAATATAAAGCTGAATATCCTTGGAAGGATCTTCCGCTTCCAGGAAGAGAAGCTGTGCAACGATCAGGTTCGCGCTGACATCGTTTACCTCTTCTCCAAGGAAAATGATTCGGTCCTTAAGAAGTCTTGAATAGATATCGTAACTTCTTTCTCCTCTGCTGGTCTGCTCAATGACGTAAGGTACTAAACTCATTTTGTTTTCCTCCAATCCATTTTGTTTATAAAAATTTAATTATTGCTTATATGCTTAAACAGACCGGCCCGAATGAGCCAGTCTGTTGTATGTTGTCCGCTTTCGACGAAGCCTCTCTTATTCTTCTGCGTTTTCTTCTGCGTTTTCTTCAGCTTCCGCTTCTTTTTCTTTCTTAGTCTTAGCTTTTGCTCTTTCTTTTACGTTCTCCATAACAAGATCAACTGCTTTTGTTACGGAAATATCTCTCTTCATGGATTCTTTCTCAGCGTCGCCCATGTATTCTTTGAGCTTGTCTGCTTCCATGCCATAAGCTTTTGCCATTTTCTCGATCTCAGCGTCGATCTCTTCCTCGCTTACTTCGATGTTCTCGTCTTTTGCGATCTGCTCTAATACAAGACTGCTCTTAATACGTGTCTCAGCTTCCGGACGAACCTGCTCTTCTAATTTGTCTAATGTAAGACCGGAGAACTGCATATACTGCTCCATGGAAAGTCCGCTCTGAGCAAGTCTCTGAGCAAATTCATTTACCATGTTCTCGCACTGGGTTTTGATCATTGCTTCCGGAATCTCCATTGTAGATTTGTCAATGATCTTCTGGATTGCCTCATCCTCTTTTGTGCGTTTTGCTTCGTCCTCTTTCTGAACCTCTAAGTGTTTCTTTAAGTCCTCTTTGTACTCTTCTAAAGTATTGAACTCAGATACATCCTGTGCGAACTCATCGTTTAACTCCGGAAGTTCTTTTGCTTTTACTTCGTGGATCTTAACTTTGAATAATGCAGGTTTTCCTGCTAAATCTGCTGCCTGATATTTCTCCGGGAATGTAACGTTTACGTCTACTTCATCTCCGGCATTCTTTCCTACTAACTGATCTTCGAATGTATCGATGAAAGAGTGGGAACCGATCTCAAGCGGATGATTCTCTCCTTTGCCGCCCTCAAATGCAACACCATCAACGAATCCTTCGAAATCGATCACTGCTGTATCTCCCTCAGCGATCGGTCTGTCTGTTACAGTAACAGTTCTGGAGTTCTTCTGTCTCTCTTTTTCAAGCTCTGCTGCAACTTCCTCATCAGATACTGTTGTATCGATCTTTGTTACCTGTACGCCTTTGTATTTGCCAAGTTTTACTTCTGGTCTTACAGCAACTTCTGCTGTGAAGATGAAAGGTTTGCCAGCTTCGATCTGTACCACTTCGATAGAAGGTCTTGAAACAACATCTGCGCCGCTCTCTTCTACTGCCTGTGCGTAATTCTCCTGAATCAGAGTATTAGCAGCATCCTCATAGAATACGCCTGCTCCGTACATTTTCTCGATCATCTTTCTCGGCACTTTACCTTTACGGAAACCTGGAACGCTGATCTTTCCTTTCTCTTTCATATATGCAGCCTGGATTGCATCCTCTACCTTCTCAGCTGCAACTTCGATCGTAAGTTTTGCCATGTTCTTTTCTAAATTTTCCACCTGTACACTCATTATTACTCATTTCCTCCTTCAAACTTTATATGAATACTTGATGTACTTTTTTCCGTTCATTTCATTCTATGTTCCTGTCGAGCACCCCCGTTTTTCAAGGGTTTCGCCTGTCTTTCGGAAAAAAGGGCGTACTACGACTATCACAGTCATTTTAGGATTATAACATATTGTGTGGGAAAATACCAGTTATTTTTTCAAAAAACCGCAGACTTCCGTCTTCTGCGGCAACCTTTCCAAGTTCTGCCGGATCGAGGTCATAATAGTACTTTCCGGTTGTAAGATCCACCGACAGGCAGTCAAGTGGAAATCCCTCCCTGCGGATTCCATCCGGGTGCGGGACCGACGTGATCAGAAATGGTTCGCTCGAGAACGTTTCATCCATCAACTCATAAATATGTTCCTCATCCATGATAAGACAGATGGCATTGCGGTAGTATGCATGCAGACCACCATACTCTGCAGCAAGTCCGCTGTAATATGCAAGCATTTCCGCGTCTGACAGATTTTTTCCATTCACCCTCCTGACATGAACGCCCGGCTGTTTATCTTCCGGGACATTTTCAAAATACAGACCTGTGTCACAGGAAAACACCGGAATCTGAAAAACATCGTAATAACACTTTGCCTTCTTCCTTGCATTTTCCAGCGGCGAATCGCCATCCTCGTCTGCCTGTGGTACTGCCACATCAATATCCGATAACCCAACGATCTCTATCTGCAGCTGTTCTAAATTTTTCCGCATCAGACTTAATTTTGCAGGATTTCCAGTGCCGTAAAGCAGACGTTTCCCGATGCCCTGTTTTTTCCGCTCAAACAGTGTCGGTGTGATCGCCGGATAAGTCAGTTTTTCCGGCAGTTCGTCAAAGGTGCGTACCTCTGCCATCTCACTTTCCGGCATGGCTGACAGCTTTTTTACCTTTGCAAGAAAGACACGTCCATTTCCTTCTTCTTTGGTCTGCACCTCTCCCGCCCAATAGTCGCACAACGGCTCTATCTCAAAATCCACTGCCCCGGACTCCTCGTAAAGTTCACGCTTTGCCGCCATAAGCGGTGTCTCTCCCGGTTCAATCTTTCCGCCCTGTGTCTCCCATGTGGTGCGTTTTTTGTGTCTGCTCAACAAAATTTTGCCCTGATATTCAGATAAAACTACTACATATTTATAAGCAGGCAGGGTGCCGACCGGGTAAGTTTTTGTTATCATGTTTCTCTCCTTTGTTACCGGCCTGTCACTCTGCTTTCTGTTCTTTCCCGGCAATGATAAGTTTTTTATCGACCAGCGTATCGCCTTCGTATACCAGCTTCAGCGAAAAATATTCCTCACACTCATCCAAAAGCCGCAGGAATATTTTGTCACCTTCCCACAGTTTCAGGTCTTTGATCTCCTTTTTCGGAACCCAGACAAGTTCTCCCTCGTCGCAGTCAGTCATCTCCCCGGTAAACTGGTCTGCCGTAAATAAGTGCATATATTCGATACCCCACTCGTTAGAAATAAAGGTAATGACGCCCCGCGCGCGGTAAGATGTCAGGGTGAGACCTGTCTCTTCCTTTACCTCACGCATCATACATTCCTCCGGCATTTCCCCCGCTTCAAACTTGCCGCCGACACCGATCCACTTGTCATGGTTCAGGTCGTTTTCCTTTTTTACCCGGTGCAGCATCAGGTAACAGTCATCTTTTTCGATATAACAAAGTGTGGTTAAAAACATCGCATCCTCCTGTAGAAATTTTCTGTTTCGTTTTTGCTGCCGTTCACACGTACTGTGTGAGCAGCAAATATTTTTTTACTCCTGCAGACCTGCAAACTGCGCCATATAAAGTTTATAATAAGCGCCCTTTTTCTCCATCAGCTCTGCCGGACTTCCTTGTTCTAAAATACCGCCCTTGTCGATCACAAAAATGCGGTCCGCATTCTGAATCGTGGAGAGTCTGTGTGCGATCACAAAACTGGTTCTGCCGGAAAGCAGCGCCTCGATTCCCTGCTGCACTAAAAGTTCTGTATGTGTATCAATGCTGGATGTTGCCTCATCTAAAATGAGGATTTTCGGCATGGAAATCATCGTTCTCGCAAACGCGATCAACTGCCTTTGTCCGATGGATAGTCCTGCTCCATGTTCTTTT
>ENA-OPWR01001364-OPWR01001364.1-human-gut-metagenome-genome-assembly--contig:-NODE-1364-length-18955-cov-6.362222_pt1 | contig 18955 bp, 18 predicted proteins | sample MGYA00241507_ERZ502006 | MGnify/ENA primary metagenome ERZ502006 (study PRJEB25962, sample SAMEA2043041) | human gut metagenome | biome: human gut; feature: human-associated habitat; material: faeces...
TAATCCGCAAGGATTAATTTAATTGGAAGAACCTTCTTTACGAAGGTTCTTCCAAGGCAGCCTTTTTTATTTGCTTGATTTTAGATTCAGTGCTCTATCCAATCTCTGGAGCGCTCTACGGCTCTGAGCCATCCGTGATAAATCTCGTCACGTTTTACAAGCGGCATCTGAGGCTCAAATATTTTGTCTACCTCTCTTATGGCCTCAATTTCGTCGAGATCCTTCCAAAAGCCTACCGCGAGTCCGGCGAGATATGCCGCTCCGAGAGCCGTAGTCTCAACGACCTTAGGCCTGTTGACCTTTGTTCTTATCAGGTTTGCCTGTATCTGCATCATTATATTGCTGACAGACGCGCCGCCGTCAACGCGAAGCTCGGACAGCTTAATTCCCGAATCCGCCTTCATGGCTTCGAGCAGGTCTGTCATCTGAAAAGCTATTGCCTCGAGAACGCTTCTTGCAATATGCTCCGCCTTAACGCCTCTTGTAAGCCCCACAATCGTGCCGCGCGCATACATATCCCAATACGGAGCGCCGAGTCCCGTAAACGCCGGAACAAAATAAATGCCGTTTGCATCGTCAACACTCTCCGCAAGCTCATCGCAACGGCGTGCCGAGTCAATGAGACGCAAATCGTCTCTCAGCCATTTAATAACCGAGCCCGCATTAAATGCCGAGCCTTCAATCGCATAATTGACCTTACCGTCAAGGCCCCACGCCACGCCGGTTACGAGGTTGTTTTTGGACTTCACCCTGTTTTCGCCCGTATTCATAAGCAAAAAGCAGCCTGTGCCGTATGTATTTTTTGCCTGACCCGTCTTAAAGCAGCCCTGGCCGAACAGAGCGGCAGGCTGATCGCCTATTGCGCCGGAAATCGGAGTTCCGACTATATCCTCAAAGCCGAGAAGCCCGGAAGCTACCGTTCCGTACACCTCGCTCGACGGCTTAACCTCCGGCAAAATTGACATCGGAATGTCAAGCTTTTCGCAGAGATACGGGTCCCACTCAAGCTTATCAACGTCAAAAAGCATTGTTCTTGAAGCATTGGAATAGTCCGTAACATGAACCTGACCTCCTGTCAGATTCCATATAAGCCACGTCTCTACGGTTCCGAAAAGCAACTGCCCGGCATCGGCAAGGATTCTTGCTCCGGGGACGTTTTCAAGCACCCATTTGATTTTGGTGGCAGAGAAATAAGCGTCCACAACAAGCCCTGTATGCTCCTTTATGTAGTCACAAAGCTCCTTGTCTTTTTTTATTTCCTCGCACATCTCCGCCGTCCTGCGGCACTGCCATACTATCGCATTGTAAATCGGCTTGCCCGTACCTTTATCCCAAAGAATGGTGGTTTCGCGCTGATTTGTAATTCCTATCGCGGCTATATCCGATGAAATCACCTTCTTTTGAGTTATTACATCGGTAACCGCCTGGAACTGCGAATACAGTATCTCCATCGGGTTGTGCTCCACCCAGCCCGGGTGAGGATAGATTTGATTGAATTCATACTGCGCCTTGGTTACAATATTGCCGTGCTTATCAAAAAGAATGGCACGCGAGCTTGTCGTACCCTGATCAAGCGCAAGTACATAGTTTCCCATTTTATACACCTCTGCAATTCTCCGTGAAACCGCACGGAGTTTTTTATTATTTTAACGGTTTTCCTTTTTGGCAAGAGACCTTGATTTTTCATCCTCCGCAAGGTCATACAGCCTATGGAAATTAACGGTCTTGTTTCTCCACGCAACACCGTATGCCGCTTTTCTGAGCTTACTCGGATTTGCCTGCTTTAACGTAGCATAGCGAACCTCATATATATTCAAAAGGTCATAGTATTCCGGCAGGCTGTTCAAAAATCTCTCATAGCTTCTGTCGTCCTTATCCGACCACGCAGTCTCGGCTATCGCCGCAATACGTGGGAATACCATAAAATCAAGCGATTTTATACTGCTTATGTGCTCTGTCCAAATAACCGCTTCTGTCCCCAGAAGCTCGCCGTAAACAGGCTCCGGAGCATATTCATACGTCTTTTTGAGATTTATCATACTGTACGGCAAATTAAGATAATAATGCGACGAGGACGAATTTATAAAAGCTCTGCCCGTTTTGCCTTCTCGGCTTACGACTTTGCCGTTCATATCTTTATCGCAAACCTGCCAAATTATATTTTTATCAAGCGGTTTTTCTTTGTCGCTCCCGTCGCAGCTGCGTATTATCGCCTTGCCGCCGTTTTTCTCAATATGAGACGCTATCTTGTTCATAAACCAAGTGTATAGCTCTTGCTCGTCTTTGAGAGACTCGTCCTTTATGCGCTTTTGGCAGTGCGGACATATGCTCCATCTCATTTTCACGGCGTCATCGCCGCCTATATGAATAATCTTATCGGGGAAGAGCTGCATTATCTCATCCGTAACTTCGTATACGAATTTAAGCGTGCTGTCCTTACCGGCGCACAAAATGTCGTGCTTAACGCCCCAGCTCGACGCTACATTCCGCTTTTGCCCGAAGCAGGAGAGCTCCGGGTACGAAGCTATTGCCGCCACCGTATGCCCCGGCACGTCAAATTCCGGAATAACCTTTATAAAGCGCTTGCGGCAATACTCTACAATATCGCGTATCTGCTCCTTGGTGTAATATCTTTTGCCGTCATTTGTTTTTCTGTCGCGACGGCGGCGGTGCGAGCCCTTTTGCGTAAGCATCGGATATTTATCGATTTCAATGCGCCAGCCCTGGTCATCGGTAAGATGCCAATGAAAAACATTCAGCTTGTGAAGTGCCATAAGGTCTATAAGACGTTTTATCTCGCTTGTCCGCCAAAAACGGCGGCTTGAGTCAAGCATAAAGCCCCTGTAAGGATAGAGAGGCTTATCCTCTATATACATATCGGGAACGGTGCCATCGCCCTGCAAAAGCAGCTGCTTTAGGGTTTGCAAGCCGTAAAAAATACCGCACTCGTTTTTTCCGTAAATATATATGCGCCCGTCGCGCGAAATAAGCGTATATCCCTCTTCGCCCGCAATCTCGCTGCTTTTAACAAGCTTTATCGAGACATCGTCCGAAATCTCACGGTGAATACGTATGTCAAACTGCTTTTTGACAAAATCGCGAAATTCCGTGGTAAAATCCGTTTTGGTTACGGTAGTATCCGGCGAGAGCGAAAATGACGGTTTCCCCTTTGATATTATTATTTGATTCGGTTGAGGGATTATATTAAACACAATTATCCTCCGGAAAAAATTTGATTTTGCACCGTCAGGTACAAAAAGCAAGAAAAAAGTACTTTTCGGGCAGCGCACGAAGCATGCTGCTTCATCTTATACATTATATCAAAAAAGCGTGATAATAACAATACCGTTTTTCGTAATTTTGTATAAATAACAGCGAATATCGCTTCAATCAGCCGCTTACTGTCGTGATAGTCGATAAAACAACGATAAAAGGGTTAATAAAATGCTTTTTGTATTTTTTTCATTTAATATTGAAAAGGTCGAGAAATTCTATATAATATATAAAGACAGTATCCATGATTTAAGACGGCAATACCGCACAACGAAAGGCTGATACAATGAATATTTACGAAGCAATATCCTCACTCGTTTTTTACGGAGAAAAAGAGGGACTTATAGAAAAAGAAGATGAAATTTACACGAGAAACCGGATAATGACCGTACTCTCTCTTGACTCATTTGAGGACGCGGAGCCGAAAAAGGACGCCGAGCTTGAAGACATACTCTCGGTAATATTACAATACGCAGAAGAAACCGGGCTTTGCGAAAACTCGGTAGTTTACCGCGACCTGTTTGATACAAAAGTGATGGGCACGCTTGTTGCAAGGCCGTCCGATATAATCGCCGAATTCCGTAAAAAATACAGCGTATCTCCCGAAGAAGCCACATCATATTATTATCATCTGAGCAGAAAATCGAATTACATAAGAGAATACCGTATTAAAAACGATATTAAATGGATAACAAAGACGGATTACGGTGACATAGATATTACAATAAATCTGTCTAAGCCCGAAAAAGACCCCAAAGCCATAGCCGCGGCTCTCAAATGCAGACAAAGCTCATACCCGAAATGCCAGCTTTGCAAGGAAAATGAGGGATACGCCGGCAGAGTCAACCACCCGGCGCGCGAAAACCATCGTATTATCCCGGTTACAATGGGCGGCTCGCAGTGGTATTTTCAATATTCTCCGTATGTTTATTATAATGAGCATTGTATAGTATTTAACGGTGAGCACACGCCGATGAAAATCGACGAAGGCGCTTTTTTAAAGCTTTTTGATTTTGTAAAGCAGTTTCCGCATTATTTTGTCGGCTCAAACGCCGATTTACCGATAGTCGGCGGCTCAATACTTACACACGAGCATTTTCAGGGCGGCAACTATACCTTTGCCATGGCAAAGGCGCCTATCGAAACAGAGCTTTCTTTTGCCGGATACGAGGATGTTTCGGCAGGCATTGTAAAATGGCCTATGTCGGTAATTCGTCTGTCGGGTAAGGACCCCGAGAGAATATGCAGCCTCGGCGGAAGGATACTTGCGGCTTGGAGAAATTACACCGACGAGGACGCATTCATTTTTGCAACCACCGACGGTGTTCCCCACAACACAATAACGCCGATTGCACGCAAGCGCGGCGAAAACTTCGAGCTTGACCTTGTTTTACGCAATAACATAACCACAAAGCAGTATCCTGACGGCGTTTATCATCCGCACCCCGAATATCACCATATAAAGAAAGAAAACATCGGTCTTATCGAAGTTATGGGACTTGCCGTTTTGCCTGCAAGGCTTAAAACCGAAATGGAGCTTTTAAAAGAGGCCATGCTTTCGGGCGCGGATATAGAGAAGGACGAGAGAATAGCCAAGCATAAGGCGTGGGCCGAAGCGATAAAGAAAAAATATGACATAACAGAGGAAAACTGCGATGACATATTAAAGCACGAAATAGGCGTTGTCTTTGCGGCCATTCTCGAGCAATGCGGCGTTTTTGCCCGAACCGAAAAGGGAAAAGAGCAATTTTTGAAGTTTGCGGATTCCGTAAAATAAAGTTTTTAAAACTTTCAAAATTCTTGTTGACAATCCGACAATTCGGTGGTATTATACAAACATTCTAATTCCTACGGGTTTAGTATAGATTGCTCGAGAAAGGAAATCGGTATGAAGTTTTTGACCGGCGACATTATGATAATGCAAGAGATGCGCATGTGCTCCATGTGCTTCATGCGTTATGCCCGAAACGGTCATTCACTTTTCTGTAAAGCCTGATTTTTTATCATTGCGTTAAGGCAGCGGAAGGTAATGACCTCCGCTGTTTTTTTATTTCAACGAGAGGAGCTTTATTATGAGTCTTTGCAGAGGCTTTAATATATTAAGAGACGATCGAATGTGCTTTGGGAAAGTCATCTGTCAAACACAGATTTTAATCACGCATCATTTCTAAATAAATATAATTTTCAATAAAAAGGAGATAAATCCATGAAAAAGTCAATAAAAAAATCTTTGGCATTGGTTCTTGCGCTCGCAGTTCTCACCGCAATTGCTCTCACAGGCTGCGGCAATTCAAAAAGCTCTAAAATACAGATAGCCGTTCCCAACGACACAACAAACGAAGCACGCGCGCTTCTGCTTCTCCAGGAAAACGGCGTTATAAAGCTCAGAGACGGCGCAGGCATTACAGCCACCAAAAACGATATTGTTGAAAATCCGCACAACGTTGAAATAGTAGAGGCCGAAGCCGCTCAGATACCCAACGTATTAAAGGATGTTGACTACGCCGTAATCAACTCAAACTACGCTATAAACGCAGGTCTCAACCCCGTATCGGATTCACTTCTTATAGAGGGCTCCTCCTCGGCTTACGGCAATATTCTCGTAACTAAGCAGGGAAATGAAAATTCACCTAAAATTCTCGCTCTTGCGGCAGCCTTAAAGAGCAAGCAGGTTGCGGACTTTATCAGCGACAAATACAACGGCTCGGTCATCAGCGTTGTTGAAAATCCCGGTGACGGATACGACCCGAACGTTGACTATGACGCACTTAAAGACACAACTATAACCGTTGCGGCTTCTCCCACACCTCACGCCGAAATTCTTGAAGTTGCAAAGCAGATTCTCGCCGAAAAAGGCATAGCTCTCAATATTCAGACCTACAACGACTATGTAGTTCCCAACACCGTTGTTGAGGACGGCACCATAGACGCAAACTACTTCCAGCACACTCCTTACCTTGACAACTTCAACGAAGAAAAGGGCACTCACCTTGTGTCTGTCGGCGCAATCCACGTTGAACCGATGGCTCTTTACGGCGGCAAGCAGACAAATCTTGACGCTCTCGGTGTTAAAGGCAAATAATAAGGCAAAAGGGGTAATTATCCTTGATTGAATTAAAAAACGTAAGCAAATCGTTTGATACCGCCGAAGGCAAGGTTGACGCGCTGAAGGACGTCTCAATAACAATAGAGGACGGCGATATATACGGTATCATCGGTATGAGCGGCGCCGGGAAAAGCACGCTCGTTCGATGTATAAATATGCTTGAAAAGCCCACCTCCGGTGAAGTTATCGTGAACGGCAAAAGACTTGACACGATGTCTCCGGCTCAGCTTCGTGCGGCTCGCCGCAACATAACGATGATATTTCAGCAGTTCAACCTTTTAATGCAGCGCAACTGCTTAAAAAATGTGTGCTTTCCGATGGAGCTCGCCGGAGCAAGCAAAAAGGATGCACAAAATCGCGCAAAGGAGCTTTTAGCCCTTGTCGGACTTCCCGACAAGGCCAAGGCTTATCCGGCTCAGCTCTCGGGCGGCCAGCAGCAACGCATTGCAATAGCGAGAGCACTTGCGACAAATCCCAAGGTTTTGCTCTGTGACGAGGCGACAAGTGCACTCGACCCTAAAACCACGAGGCAGATACTTGAACTTATACGCGACATAAACAAAAAGCTCGGCATAACCGTTGTAATAATAACCCACCAGATGAGCGTTGTTAAAGAGGTGTGCAATCACGTTGCGATACTCGACGACGGTATTATTGCCGAAGAGGGTCTTGTTTCCTCTGTATTTACCTCTCCGAAATCCGAAGCCGCGCGCCACCTGGTATTCCCCGGCGGCGAGGATATGACGGTATCGGATCCGCTGCACGAAAGACGCTTAAAGCTGACATTCTTAAATGTAGCCGCAACGTCTGTACCGCTTGTGGCAAGACTTGCCACCGAAGAGGGCATCAGCGCAAATGTGATTTCCGCGACAACGCAGAAGCTTTCGGACGAAATTTACGGCAGTATGTTGCTCGGTATTCCGAACAGTCAATTTGACAAGGCAACCGCTTTTCTTAAAAACTTTGAAAACATTAAGGTTGAGGAGGTGAGCGCAGATGACTGACGGACTTTTTACGGCGGAGTCAATGGCAGAGCTTTTGACCGCGTTTAAAACGCAGTTCCCCATGGCGATATGGGAGACATTTTACGTTACTGTGCTGTCAACCGCACTCTCTCTTTTAATCGGGCTTCCGCTCGGCGTTTTGCTTGTAGCCGGTGAAAAAGGCGGCGTACTTCCACTGCCGAAGCCGGTGCTGTCGATACTCAATGTCATAATAAATCTTCTAAGATCCATTCCGTTTCTGATACTTATGATAATGGTATTTCCCCTATCGCGCGCACTGATAGGCACTACCGTAGGAACCACAGCCACAATAGTGCCGCTTGTTGTTGCCGCGTTCCCGTTTGTTGCAAGGCTCGTTGAGAGCAGTCTGCGCGAAGTAGACCCGAATATAATTGAGGCGGCGCAGAGTATGGGTGCAAAGCCCATGCAGATAATCTGCAAGGTGATGATCCCCGAAAGCATACCCTCTCTTTTGCAGAATGTCACAATAGCTCTCACTACAATACTCGGCTATTCCGCAATGAGCGGTATCATAGGCGGCGGCGGACTCGGTAAAGTCGCAATTGATTACGGCTATTACCGTTATAAATATCTTGTTATGTATGCTGCGGTAATACTGCTTATAATACTTGTTCAGATATTCCAGAGCGTCGGCACACGCCTGGCTTTAAAGAGCGATAAAAGGCTGAAAAAATAAAATATCGAAGTTTCATCACTTCAATTACGACAAAAGGCAACCAAAACAATAAATTTCGGTTGCCTTTTTACTTTGCGGTAAAAAAATCGCACGACAAGGAATTACTTCTTTGCCGTGCGATTTTCATTTGTTATTTACAGCCGGTGACTTTTATCAATACATTCCGCCGCCCTGTGCAGCCATAGCAGCAGCCGCAGCAGCATCAGCCTTCGGATCCGGAATATCGGCTACGAGAGACTCTGTGGTGAGTACCATAGCGGCAACGGACGAAGCGTTCTGAAGAGCGGAACGTGTTACTTTTGCGGGGTCAAGAATACCTGCCTTAAACATATCGACATATTCTTCCTTAGAGAAGTTAAAGCCGTAGTTCTTCTTGCCGGAACTCATGATTTCGTTTACGATAACAGAACCTTCAAGGCCTGCGTTCTTAGCAATCTGACGAACAGGCTCTTCAATAGCCTTGACTACGATGTTAACGCCTGTCTTAAGGTCAGCATCGTCTGTGTCAAGGAGCTTCTTAACAGCCGGTATAGCATTGAGAAGAGCAACGCCGCCGCCTGCTACGCAACCCTCTTCAACAGCTGCCTTTGTAGCTGCCAAAGCATCCTCGATACGGAGCTTCTTTTCCTTCATTTCTGTTTCGGTTGCAGCACCGACACGGATAACGGCTACGCCGCCTGCAAGCTTAGCAAGTCTCTCCTGAAGCTTTTCCTTATCGAACTCTGAGGTTGTAACTTCAATCTGAGATTTGATCTGTGCAACTCTGCTCTTAATGGCTTCCTTATCGCCGGCACCGTCAACAATGATGGTGTTCTCCTTAGAAACCTTAACCTGCTTAGCACGGCCGAGCTGATTTATCTGAGTATCTTTAAGCTCAAGACCGAGGTCGGAGGTGATAACCTCGCCGCCTGTAAGAGTAGCTATATCCTGGAGCATTTCCTTTCTTCTGTCGCCGAAGCCGGGAGCCTTGACGCATACGCAGGTGAATGTGCCGCGGAGCTTATTGACAAGGATTGTGGAAAGAGCTTCGCCCTCAACGTCCTCAGCGATAATAACGAGCTTCTGACCTGCTTTTACGATTTGCTCAAGAAGAGGAAGAATTTCCTGAATGTTTGAAATCTTCTTATCGGTAATAAGAATGTAAGCGTCGTCAATAACAGCTTCCATCTTGTCGGTATCGGTTACCATATACGGTGAAATATAGCCGCGGTCAAACTGCATACCTTCAACAACATCGCTGTAGGTTTCGCTTGTCTTAGACTCCTCTATGGTGATAACGCCGTCGGAGGTTACCTTTTCCATAGCCTCGGCAATCAGCTTGCCGATGTATTCGTCGGCTGCGGAAATAGTAGCAATTCTTGCGATGTCGTCGGAAGATTTAACGGGCTGAGCCTCGCTCTTGATAGCTTCGACAGCGGCATCAACTGCCATCTGCATACCCTTTTTAACTACCATCGGATTAGCACCTGCAGCTACGTTCTTCATGCCCTCGCGAACAAGAGCCTGCGCAAGAAGAGTAGCGGTTGTTGTACCGTCGCCTGCCACATCGTTTGTCTTTGTGGCAACCTCTTTAACGAGCTGAGCGCCCATATTTTCAAAAGCGTCCTCAAGCTCAACCTCTTTAGCGATTGTAACACCGTCGTTGGTGATAAGCGGAGCACCGTATTTTCTGTCAAGAACTACGTTTCTGCCTTTGGGGCCGAGTGTTATTTTAACTGTGTTGCTGAGTTTGTCTATACCGGCTTCAAGTGCCTTGCGAGCCTCTTCGCCGTAAATAATCTGTTTAGCCATAATGTATTTCCTCCCTTAAATCATTCAACAATTGCAAGGATATCGGACTGACGAACGATATTGTAGTTAACGTCGTCCATCTTAACCTCGGTACCCGAATATTTGCTCGAAATTACCTTGTCGCCGACTTTAACATACATTTTGACTTCGTTACCGTCAACAGTACCGCCGGGACCTACTGCCACCACCTCGGCTACCTGAGGCTTTTCCTGTGCAGACGCGGCAAGGATGATGCCGCCCTTTGTTGTTTCTTCAAGCTCACAGGGCTTTAAAACGACTCTGTCAGCAAGCGGTTTGATCGTCATACTATATTCCTCCTAAAAGATATATTGTAATTATGAATATATTAGCACTCGCTTTCCTTGAGTGCTAATATATATTTTAGCCTCTTTTCAGAAAAAATCAACCCTTTTTTATAAAATTAACAAAAAATACATAATTTGGAATTTGCACCGCCCAAAAGCCGATAAAATACAGACTTATATATGTATATCGTATAATCATTATTGACAATAATATGTCTGTATAGTATCATACACTTTGAATTCATAGTAGATTACTATGGTATTGCGCATTCAGAGCGCGGTACCGTGAGAAAAGAGATGTAATTATGGAAGTATATGCGGATAACGCCGCTACAACTCGACTGTCAAAATCGGCTCTTAATGCAATGGCTCCGTACTTTTGCGACGTTTACGGCAATCCGTCGAGTCTGCACCATATGGGTCAAAAAGCACACAGCGCTCTTGAGGAAGCACGTTTAGCGACAGCTAACGCAATAGGCTGCGAGAGAAGCGAACTGTATTTCACATCGGGCGGCAGCGAAGCAGACAATTGGGCCATAAAAGGCACCGCCGAGCTTATGGCGAAAAAAGGTAAAAAGCATATTATAAGCACAACCGTTGAACATCACGCCGTACTGCACACATTAAAAAAGCTCGAAAAGCAAGGCTTTGAAATAACTCTTCTCCCCGTTTCAAGCGACGGCTTTGTGTCTCCCGGCGACGTTGCCTCGGCAATCAAAGACGACACGGCTTTGGTAACCGTAATGTATGCAAACAACGAAATAGGAACAATTCAGCCCATAACCGAAATAGGTGAAATCTGTCGCGAAAAGGGAGTCATCTTCCACACGGACGCAGTACAGGCAGTCGGTCATCTTCCGATAGACGTAAAGGCGCAAAACATAGATATGCTCTCAATGTCGGGTCACAAGTTTCACGGACCGAAGGGCATCGGTGCGCTTTATATAAGAAAAGGCATAAATCTGCCTAACCTTATCGAGGGCGGTGCACAGGAGAGAAACCGCAGAGCCGGCACGGAAAACATCCCCGGAATCGTCGGTATGGCGGCAGCACTCACAGAGGCCGTAAACAATATGGAGGAAAATACAAAAAAGGTCGCAGCTCTCCGCGACAGGCTTATAGAAAAAATACTCGAAATTCCGCATAGCCGCCTGAACGGCTCAAGGGAAAATCGTCTGCCCGGAAATGTCAGCGTTTGTTTTGAAGGCGTTGAGGGCGAGTCAATGCTGCTCTATCTCGATATGCAGGGCGTTTGCGCGTCATCAGGCTCCGCGTGCACATCGGGCTCGCTTGACCCAAGCCACGTGCTCCTCGCAATAGGATTGCCTCACGAGGTCGCTCACGGTTCTTTAAGACTGAGCCTGTGCGAATACAACACCGAAGAAGAGGTAGATTTCATCGCCGAAGCTCTGCCTCCCATAATAGAAAGACTGCGTTCAATGTCTCCGCTTTGGGAGAGACTTTGCCGCGAAAACAGCTTCTTCACCCACGATAAACATTGAGATAAGGAAGGATTAAAAATATGGAATACAGCGCAAAAGTCCTTGAACACTTCGCAAATCCTCATAACGTCGGAAAAATCGACGACGCCGATGGCATAGGCGAGGTAGGAAACGCCAAATGCGGCGATATAATGAAAATGTATATAAAGGTTAAAGACGACGTTATAACCGACGTAAAATTTAACACCTACGGCTGTGCCTCCGCAATAGCCACAAGCTCGATTGCTACGGATATGATAAAGGGGAAGCCCATAAGCGAAGCATTAAAGCTCACAAACAAAGCAGTTGTGGAAGCTCTTGACGGACTGCCGGCAGTAAAGATTCACTGCTCTGTACTCGCCGAGGAAGCTATAAAGGCGGCAGTTAAGGATTACTATGACAAGAACGGCATTCAATACGACGAGGAGCTTTTTAAGCCCGATAATTGCCACTATACACACGAACACTAAATCAGACAGAACCAAAAAGGACTGTAAAACAATCGTTTTACAGTCCTTTTATTTTTTGCGGCATTAAAAATTAAACCTTTGCCGTGTCGATTACTTCGTCGTCATCGTCATCACCGTCAGGAGTATCGTCCTTTTGCGACGACGGCATAACATATATCTTAGGCTGATATTCGCCGTATGTACTCTTTTCTACTACCACAAAGAAAATGGTCACTATTAAAAGATACGGTATCGGGCAGAACAGGCCGGGATTTACAAGTGACATAAGCTCAAGGCTTACATATGAAAGAAAGACGGTCATATTGAAGAGCGTCGGCTTTCTCCAAAGCAGAAACATTCTCTTTATAAATTGATAGACATACGCCAAAATTCCGACTATGCCCATACTTGCGGCTATCTGTATAGGCTCGCAATGATACCAGCATATCGAGAAATCGGCAGGATCATATATATCGGTATTCCCCATGTATCCTATGCCGGTTCCGAATATCGGATGGCCAAGGAAATCCTTTATGCCGCGCTCGTACTGAAAAACTCGCACTTCCTTTTGTTCGCCGACGAGCACCCCGTTTATCGCAGACATAAGGCGGTCAAAGGTATAGCCGAAGAACGAGAGAAATTCGCGTGAGAATATCATAAGCGCAAAGCAAATGCAAGCGAGAATGGCAATATACGCGAAACGCCTCTCCCTGTCGTAAAGGAAGAACAGAATACAGCACATCATAAGCTCTATGGCACCGAAAACAAGCCCTCCGCGCGAACCGGTCAGCAATATCGCAAAATAGAACAAAAATCCGAACATAATGGAATACGATTTTTTGTTGCCGCGATAAAATGCAAACGGTATCGACAACATCAAAAACGTAGAGCAGTTATTGCGCCACTGGAAATACAAAATCGTTTTTGTGTCTATAACCTCATTTATATGCGTGAGATAATACGATGCCACCATAAAGGTCCCGAAGCAACCTATTATCACCATAATAAGGGACAGCTTATCCATAAGAGAATAATCCTTATGGACATTTATATGCGTATTAAATACGGTATAGAGCAACAGCATTCCCACGCCGAGCGCCAAAATGTAAAATATCGACGCGCCGCTGAAATACTCACGTTTCGAGATGAAACCGACTCCGCCGAGTATTACCGCAGCAGACACAAATATCATCGGCAGCGTGAGGAATCCTTTCAGCACCGGCTTTTTCCAGTGCAAAACAAAGTGCATAATTATACAAATTATCAGTACCGCACCGAGCGCCTTATACTGAATAAACACGCTGAATGAATTGTAACACTTTGTTCCTATAAGGCACAGGAACAAAAAAGGCGGAAACGGCGCCAAAAGGTCCTCACACAGAACAAGCGTTATACCCGTAATGCACGCAAAGGTGAGCACACCGGCAACGGATATGTCAAATATAACAAACACCGACGCCAGCGCGAAAAGCACCATTATATATCGCCCGGTAAGCATATACTCGCCCATACGGGATATCTTGGGCGAATTAAAAAATTCAATGATTTTTTTCATCTGCGCATACCTTTTCATTTTATAGTTTAATGTTATTATATATTTTTTTCGCCAAAACGCAATAATTATTTCAAGACTATAACTATTATTACAAAAAGTTACAAGTCTAAAAATACCGTGACACTCTTGATTTTAGGCGAAAAATCTCGTATTATATCAGTATAACGTCGGTACACTCATAAAAAGGTCGGCCGGCATAAAACTTGAAAGAGATGTGTCAAATGATTAAAGACATTCAACAGGAAATTCTCAGGCTTAAAAAGGAAAAGGATATATGTATTTTGGCGCACAGCTATGTTGCGCACGAAATAATTGAGATAGCGGACTTTACCGGCGACAGCTACGCGCTTTCCGTCAAGGCGACAACCGCTCCGCAAAAAACAGTAATAATGGTCGGCGTCAGATTTATGGCCGAGACCGTTAAAATACTCTCTCCGGAGAAAAAGGTAATTTTGGCTCAGCCCATTGCAGGCTGCCCCATGGCAGAGCAAATGGATAAAGAGCTTATCTGCGCCGTCAAAAAGGAATACCCGGATTACAAAGTTGTTGCTTATATCAACACCACCGCAGACCTCAAAACCGTATGCGATGTTTGCGTGACCTCCTCCTCGGCGGTTAAAATCATTAAAAATATGGACGCGAAAAACATACTGTTTATTCCAGACTGCAATCTCGGTCATTATGTCAGCGAGCAGATCCCCGAAAAGAACTTCAAGCTCCTGCACGGCGGTTGCCCCATTCACGCCTCCGTAAACGAAAGTGAAGCTGTTGCGGCTAAAGAAAAGCATCCGGACGCTCCGCTGCTTGTTCACCCCGAATGCGTACCCGACGTTGTTAAGCACGCCGACTATGTGGGTTCAACCTCGGGCATTACGGAATACGCAAAAAACAGCGATAAAAAAGAATTTATTATCGGCACGGAAATCAGCATAGCAGAGCATCTTCAATACGCCTGCCCCGACAAAAATTTCTATTATCTCTCCAAAAAGCTCATTTGTCCTAATATGAAGAGCTCAACGCTTATGGACGTCTACAACGCCGTACGAGGCGTAGGCGGCGAAGAGATTGTTCTAGGCGATGACACAATCACGAAAGCGAGAGTCTGCATTGACGAAATGATAAGGCTCGGCGGCTGAAAATTTACGAAAAAATCTACGGGGTGGGAGGAAACTCCCACCTTAATTTATAAAGGAAAAACACAATGACTGACGAAAAGAAAAAAGTTATGGTTGCCATGAGCGGCGGAGTTGACAGCTCTGTTACGGCATACCTGTTGCAACAGGAGGGCTTCGACATAGTCGGAGTTACAATGAAGCTTTACACAAACGACGACATCGACTTTGTAAAGGACAAGACCTGCTGTTCTCTCGACGACGTAGAGGACGCCAAAAGCGTGGCGGCAAGGCTCGGAGCTTTACATTACACCCTCAATATGACCGAGGATTTTCGCGAGGACGTAATGGACAAGTTCGTCAGAAGCTACCGTTTGGGCGCAACTCCCAACCCCTGTATAGACTGTAACCGATACATCAAATTTTCCAAGCTCTTAAAAAAAGCCATTGAGCTTAAAATGGACCTCATAGCGACCGGTCACTACGCGAGAATCGAAAAAAGCGCAGACAGATACCTCTTAAAAAAGGCGCTTGACGAAAGCAAGGATCAAAGCTACGTTTTGTATTCGCTGACTCAAGACGAGCTCAGCCGCACGCTGTTTCCGCTCGGGAAATACCGCAAAACCGAGGTTCGCGAAATAGCCGAGGAAAACGGCTTTATAAACGCAAAAAAGCATGACAGCCAAGATATATGCTTCGTCCCCGACGGAAATTACAGCGCCTTCATAGAAAAATACACCGGAGAAAAATTCCCGGAGGGCGATTTTGTTGACAAGTCCGGCAAGAAGCTCGGCACGCACAAGGGAATAATCAGATACACCGTGGGTCAGCGCCGCGGTCTCGGTCTGGCGCTGCCGCAGTCTATGTATGTATGCGAAAAGGACGTTAAAAACAACAGGGTCGTTTTAGGATTTAACGAAGATCTGTTTTCAAAAGAGGTCTCCGTCGGAGACATAGTCCTCAGTGCCTGCGATTCTCTCGAAAAGCCCGAACACCTCAGCGCGAAAATACGCTACAATCAAAAGGAACAGCCCGCAACGGTAATTCAAACCGATAAAGACAAGCTGAAAATCATTTTTGATGAGCCGCAGAGAGCCGTTACAAAGGGTCAGGCAGCGGTTGTATACGACGGAGACACGGTTATAGGCGGCGGAACTATTTTATAACATCCGTACAAATCGGGAGCTTAAATATGATAAAAATAAGAAACTTAAAAAAACAGGATATTCCCTCCGCCGAATATATATGCTTAATAACGGCGGCAAAAGAAATCAAGGATACGCCCAAAAAAGCCCTTCGCACCCTTTTAATGTACAACCGCTGCTATACGAGAACCCAAAACAGCAGCTGCTTTGTCGCGGAAAACGAAAACGGCAGAGTTGTGGGGTACATTCTTTGTGCCGAGAGCTTGCCGAAATATCTCAAAGGCTTTTTCGGCACGGAGCTGCAAGAGATATTCAAAATAAGCTTTACATCGGGTATCGTATCATTTTTTGAGGCTGTCTCCCCTGCCGCATTTTCAGTCAAATACCCCGCTCATCTGCACATAGACATACTGCCGGAATATCAGGGGCAAAAGGTCGGAACCGCTCTTATGTCCGCCCTTAAAGAAAAGCTTGTAAGCGATAATATAAATGGCGTTATGCTGTGCGTCGGAAAAGGCAACGTACGAGCAATCGATTTTTACAAAAAGAACGGGTTTAAAGTGGTATTCAAACTTTTCGGTGCTGTATTTATGGGGCTTAATTTGCCGCAGTCGTAATTGTCAAAAAAAGTGGTAACTTTTTTAAAAAACCGCTTGACACAAATGGCAACCTTTGCTATAATATTCACCGTCGCAAGAAAAGCGACAACATAGTTTGCGAGCGTGGCGGAATCGGCAGACGCGCACGTTTGAGGGGCGTGTGGGGCGACTCGTACGGGTTCAAGTCCCGTCTCTCGCACCAAGAATAAGCAATACCCATTTGGGTATTGCTTATTTTTATTGTTTCTTTGCTGAAGAGTCAACATCAAAACGCCCTCGGCTTAGGTGACCGAGGGCGTTTCATAGTGCGCTGTGTACCGGTAATAGAATACCTGTGACACAATTGTATTTTAACTTTTACATTCTGTTTTGTCAATATTTATTTTAAATTACTTGATGTGTAATCTTTGTTTTAAGCCCTCAACATCAGAATTTCCGGCTTTTTCCGACTTCCGACAGGTAAATATAAAAAGAAGCCAACACAATTAAGTGTCAGCTTCTGATTACTGATTTTGGGCATAAAAATAGCACCTTACAAAAATGTAAAGTGCTTTAATTACTTCATTTATTCATATTCTCTAAAAATTCCGATATGATTTTTCTTTGTTTTTCAGCCTCTTGTGGCGTTATTTTTTTCTCAGTTTCGCTTATTATTTTTTGAGGGTTAAATTTGTCATCAAATACATATTCACCCTTTGACGATTTCAAGTCCATATTTTTCACCTTCATTTAATAATTCATTTGAAAAATCAATAATCAAGTAATAATCTTTTTCAACATTCAAATTAGGATATTTGTCTTTAAAATTATCAATTGCATTTACAATAAATTCATTACATCCATCAATATTGCTTTCAACAGTTTTCAAGATTATAGAACTACTATAACCATTATTTCCTATCGCCTCAAGCCCCAACATATTTTGCTTTTTAAGAAAATTGATTAAGTCACCCGGACTTAGACAACCATTAATAGTTATTTTATCAATTTTCTTATTTCTTTTCAATAGACCTTTAGGCTTTTGAACTACAAGTTTCTTTTCCCAATCTCTATATGTCATATCAGCAGGAACATAGTAGGTTTTGCCGTCCTCGTTCCTTGCATCTCTCATTGAGCCAGTATCAAAAATTCATATAAAGTCAAACAGCAAAACACTCCTGATTATAAATCGGGAGTGTTTTTTAGTAAGAAACAATTATGCTTTGAATTTAGATTTGAATACCACAAGAAGTATAATATCAATTACGAATAAAAACAGTGAAACTATACCGAGAAAGTTTGCTTTTTTTATTCTGTCTTTATTCAAATTTGAAAGAGGGAATTTTTTGCTTTTAAATATTGTGCCAACCACTATTCCCATTACGCCGAATGCAGGGCATACGCCGACAGTTAACACACCCAAAGTTGCCATTATAAAAGCAAAGCGGCATAATCTGTCAATAACATCAGGGTTTTTATCATCATTATTTTTAATAACATCTTTATTTTCCATAACTTTTCCTTTCATTACTTAGATATAATACCATATTTAATATTTATACGCTCGATTTTTTTTATAAATGTTTCACCGAAGAAATATAAAAACAGAGCGGTTACACCTGCAAAAACCAAATTAAAAGGAACGCCTGAAGCATAAATTGCAACTATTCCTTTAAAAGTCATATTACTGTTAAAATAAAGTACAGAGGACAAATCAACTATCAAACCATACAAAATAAGCACAGACAAAAAGCCTACAACCGAAAGCGAAATTTTGGTCGGCTTGATATAGTCAAACACAAGACCGAAACACAAGCCTACACTTGCCATTGCAACCATTTGGAACGGGGTCCAAGCACCCTGACCAAAAATAAAATTTGAAACAAACATTGAAAGTGCGCCGATTAAATATCCCCTTTTAGCACCCAAAACAGCACCGCTGACACCGACTACTGCAGCAATGGGTTTAACTTGAGGAACCAAATAAAACACAGCCCTGCTGACAACTGCAAGAGCAGTAAGCGAAGCTATAAGGGTTATATCTTTAGAAGTATGCTCACTTTTTTCAAATGATGAAAAAAACGGCAGCATTGAAACAATAATAATTAAAACACTTACCAAATAATAATTAGTATTACTGAAAAAAATCTGCCACAGCACCACAAACACTATTATAAGCACAGTTAAAAAAGGATATATCTTTTTCATACAATATCCCCCATTGACACTGCCGACTCCAAATATCTTTTAGTAATTCTTCTTACTTGTGTGGTATAAAAGTTAAGACTTGAAAAAACTTCACGCCTACTGCCTGCTTTTGATATAATTGCATCACTTAAAAACGAAACATAATCTGCAACATCGCCGACAAAATCCAAATCGTGAGAAACCATTATAATTGATTTACCTTGATTTTTCAAATCAAAAAGTAATTTTTTTACTTCAAGTTTAGAAAATTC
>ENA-OPWR01001381-OPWR01001381.1-human-gut-metagenome-genome-assembly--contig:-NODE-1381-length-18797-cov-2.500480_pt1 | contig 18797 bp, 17 predicted proteins | sample MGYA00241507_ERZ502006 | MGnify/ENA primary metagenome ERZ502006 (study PRJEB25962, sample SAMEA2043041) | human gut metagenome | biome: human gut; feature: human-associated habitat; material: faeces...
AAAATAATAATAAAAAATAATATAAAAAATAAAAATAAATAATGAAGATAAAAATCAAAATAATAAAAAAGAATAAATAATTTATTTTAGGAGGCGAAAATATAAAAAACATAAAAAAAATAATAAAAGAAAAAATAAATGAAAAAAGAATTAAAAAAGAAAAGGAAGAAAATTTTTATAAAGGTACTAGTAATCAAAAAGATGAAATATGTCCATCATATGTAAATTTGCAAAATCCAAAGTATATTGAAATTGATAATATATTTTATGCAGGATTAATAGTGGTAGATTATTATAGAGAGCAGAATGATATTCTATTAAAAAGTTTAATTGAAACTAATATTAACATGAATATTTCGATATTTTATGAAAAACAAGATTCATATAAGGCAATAAAAGAACTAACTTATCATATAGGAAATGTAGGTGTAGAGTTAAAAGAGGGAAACGAAAATAGAGAAGATATAGAGCTTGCAGCTTTTACATATAATGATGCAAAATATATTAGAAAAGAAATTCAAATAAATAACGAAGATATTTATTATTTATATATCTATATAAATTTATATGCAGATAATATAAAAGATCTAGAATATTATTTAAATAAAATTGAAGGGATAGCACAAAGTAAAGGTATGCAAACAAGAAGAGCGAATTTTAGACAAGAGGAAATATTTTTAGCTACTTTACCAATATCAGAAAATAGGGAAATTATAAAAAATGCAGCAAGAAGAAATATATTAACATCAGGTTTACTTTCTACATATCCATTTATATCTTCAACAATTTTTGATCCAAATGGAATTTTTATAGGGACAAATATATACAATAATTCACTAGTTTTTATTGATAGGTATAATACTGAAAAATATAAAAATGCTAATATATGTATTTTCGGAACTAGTGGAGCAGGTAAATCTTTTTATACAAAGCTATTAATATTAAGATATAAATTATTAGGAATTTCTCAATATATAGTAGATCCTGAACGCGAATATAATTCTTTATGCAAAGAATTACATGGAATTCAGGTAAAAATAGGACCAAATTCTAATACATATATTAATATATTAGAAATAAGAAAAGAGAGTATTGAAGATGGAGAAAAAGGATATTTAGCAACCAAGATATCAAAACTTATAGGATTTTTTAATTTGATTTTTGGAGAACTTACAGAAGAAGAAAAAGCTTTAATAGAAGAAAAATTAATTGAAACATATAAAAACAAGAATATTAATTTTAACGATGAAAGTTTGTATGAAGAAAAAAATAATAAAAAGGAATTTAAAAAATCAAAAAAAATGCCGAAGTTAGAGGATTTATATAATGTATTAGGAAAAGATAAAAGAACAGAAAAGTTTAGAATAAAATTAATTCCATTTGTAAAAGGTTCAATGAAATTTTTTAACAATTATACAAATATAGAATTAAATAACGATTTAATTGTCGCTGACATTTATGATTTGGGAGAAGAAAATCTTAAATATGGAATGTATTTATTTACAGATATTTTTTGGGATAAAATAAAAGAAAATAGAAATAAAAAGAAGGCTATTTACTTAGATGAAATTTGGAGACTAATAGGCGTTACGTCTAATAAAGAGGTTGCAAGTTTTATATATAAAATATTTAAAACAATAAGAAAATATGGAGGAAGTAGTGTTGCTATAACACAAGATATATCTGATATTTTTAGTTTAGATAGTGGAACATATGGAAAAAGTATTTTGAATAATTCAAGTATAAAAACATTTTTTGCACTAGAAGAAGAAAATATAAAAATACTTTCAGATTTTGCAAATTTATCAGAAAAAGAAAAAATTGAAATAAAGTCATTAAAAAGAGGAGAATGTTTAATGTTTGTTGGAGAAGATCATATATTAACAAAAATAGAGTGTTCGGAATTAGAAAAGAAAATTCTTGAAGGTGATAAAAATGAACAAAAAAGCTATAACAGCAATTGAAAATAAAAAATTATTAAAAAACATAAAAAAAAATAACAATATAAAATTTATTTATAAAAATATACAATATAGAGAAGCAATTATAGAAATTTTGAAAAAAGAAAAAGATATAGGAATAATTTTTATTAGTGAAGATATACCAGGTGAAATAAGTATAGAAGAATTAATAAACGAAATAAAATTAATTAATAAAAAAATAGAAATAATATTTTTTTTAAACAAGAAAAATAAAAATAAGGAAGAAAAATTAAAAAAAATAAAAGTAAATAATGAAACTGAAAAAATAGAATTTTCAGTGACGAATCATTCTAATGATACTAAATATTATTATGTAAAATTAACTAATGTTTTAAATGCCGATGAAGCAAGTTATACGTTGAAATCTAACAATCAAGTATTTGAAAGCTTTTCTTCTTCATTTTCTAAAACATTATTAGGCAGTCGTATTGAAATCAAACCACAAGAAACTCATCGATATACTATGGATATTTCAAATCCATTAAAAAACACTTTAACATTTGAAATTGAAACAGATATTGAAGAAATTGATAATAGTTTTGCCAGTGTTATTTTACAAAATAATACCATTTTAGAAAGTCAAGAAGAAAATGGGTTAATAAGAAAAGCAGAACAAGATGGGGATGTTTATTATTTTCGCGGTAAGGTTGAAAATAATTATGTAATGTTTGCCAATCAAATGTGGCGCATTGTTAAAATAAATGAAGATAAAACAGTTAAATTAGTTTTAAATAGTATTACTGAAGCAATGATACCTTTTAATGTAACAAGTGCTCTTGGTAATAATGATTTTGTGACAAGTAATTTAAATACCGAATTAGAAAAGTTTTATAATACACTTTTAATGGATAATGATAGTTATATTGCTAGCACGAGATATTGTTATGATAACAGCGTTAACTTAGATGAAAATGGCAAAATAGAATATCTTTCTAATAGTCGTTTATTTCAAGAAGCAAATCCTACTAATGCTTGTAATGGTACTTCTTTATCTAAAAAAATTGCTACTTTAACCGCGGATGAAGTCATGTTTGCCGGAGCAACTACGAATGAAAATAAGGATTATTATTTATATCTTCCTAACTTACAAAGTTCTTGGTGGACTATGACACCTAATAAAAAAGAAAATGGTAAAACAAACTACATCGTGGTTATGTCAAATGGTTCTTTAATAAAAGATATTCAAGAAGATACCAATTTGTTTTTTAGACCGGTTATCACTCTTGTTAAAAAGACAAATATTTTAGGTGATGGTAGTAAAGAAAATCCGTATCATTTAAATATTAATAATTAAAATATTGTCAAAAAAATGTCTAAAACATAAAAAATAGTCAAATAAGATGGCTATTTTTTTAAGATTTTGCTATATTAGTAATAGGTGGTAAGTATGATAAATATTTTTAAAGATATCGTTCAAATATTAAGTAGTCTTTCAATCGTTGATTACGTTCTTTATTTTGCTGTAATCGCGTTAATTATTTTAATTGTTTCTTTAATTTATGTTATTGAAACAGAAAAAGAAGAAAATGTAGAAGAAATAAAAGAAGAAAAGAATAATAAGGAGTTAACTATGAATATCGAAAAAGAGGAGGATATTGATTTACAAAGTATTATCAATGCTATTGACGAAAGTCCAAAACCTACTATTGATTTGACTGCTTACGAAGAAGAACAAGAAAACAATGCCATCATAAGTTATGATGAACTAGTAAATGGTGTTAAACAAAAAGAAATTTATTATACTAAGGAAGAAATGGTAGATGATGTGATTCCAGTTAAAAAAATCACTTTAGATACTCCAAAAGAACCAGTTGTTAACATTCGTAATTTTGAGATTATTCCTGGAGAACCTAAAATACCATATTCATCAGAAGGAAAAAGTGACGTTGAAGAAAAAATCTTTGCTTATGAAAAAGAAGAAGCTTTCTTAAAAGCTTTAAAGCAACTTAATGAATTATTAAACTAAGATAGTCTTTTAGATTATCTTTTTTCTTGACGAGGTTTTTGTTCTATTATAAAATTTTTAAAAGAGAAGTAGGTGGAAAAATGAATCCAGAAAAAGTGTCTCGCTTTATAAAAGAATTACGTAAAAAAGAGGGCTTAACTCAAAAAGATTTAGCCTCTAAATATAACGTTACATATCAAGCTGTTAGTAAATGGGAAACAGCTAAAAATATTCCGGATATTGCTATTTTAAAACAAATGTGTGAGGACTATAACTTGAATTTAGATGAGTTATTAGAAGGAGAAAGAAAGAAAAAGAAATCTAAAAAAATCCTTTTAATAAGTCTTATTTCTTTGATTTTACTATTAATTGGCCTTGCTCTTTATTATGCAACAATACCTCGTGAATTTGAATTCAAAACTTTAAATGCTTCTTGTAAGGATTTTACCCTCTCAGGAAGTATTGCCTATAACAAAAGTAAAACTGCTATTTACATATCAAATATTGATTACTGTGGGGAAAATCCTAATGAAAAATATACGAATATTTCTTGTAAATTATATGAAGTCGTAGATGGTGCTAAAACCGAAATTAAAAGTGCTACTTATGAAGGAGAGGCTATTACTCTTTCAAAGTATTTAAAAACTGTCGAGTTTAATATTGATCATTATTCTCATTCTTGCAAGATGTATTTAGAAAATGCTTTACAAGTAGAAATTGAAGCCATAAAAGAAAATAAAGAACCTGTTAAGTATCAAATTCCTTTAACTTTAAAAGATAACTGTAGTCTATAATTTGACAATCTCTGCAATTTAGGGATTTAAACTCCTATAAAATATGATACAATAATAGCATAAATAGAAGGTAGGGAGTAAAATGAGCAAGGATTTGTTTATAATTTTAGGGATTGCATGTTACTTTCTAACAATCATAACCATCACGATTGTTTTATTTGTTTTATCTAATCGGGAAAAGAAAAAATATCGAAAACAATTAGATGAGTTAGAACGAGATAAAAACTTAATCGTTTCAGCTAATTTAATGGCCGAATTTAAAAAAGTTGAACCTTTAATTTTAGGAAGTGATTTAGAAGGCAATCTTGCTAAATGGCAAAAACGTTTTGATACTATCAAAAACGAAGATATGGACCGCCTTACCGATTTATTATTAGATGCTGAAAATAGTTTTAATAAAAAAGATTATAAAGCTTTAAAAGAACAACTTGCTAATATTGAACTTGATATCTACTTTGTCAAAACAAAAGCTATTTTTTTACTAAATGAAATCAAAGAAATAACTTTAAGTGAAGAGAAAAATAGAGAAACAATCACTAAATTAAAAGCAAAATATCGGGCCATCTTAACTAAATATAATGAACATAAAAATGAATATACTTTAGTGAGTAGTCCTTTAGAACTGCAATTTGAAAATGTCGATAAATTATTCGGTGCCTTTGAATCAGCGATGGATAAAAAGTCTTATCAAGAAGTTAGTAAAATTGTTAAAGCCATAGATGATTTAACTGGTAACTTAAAATTAGTCATTGAAGAAGCCCCTACAATCATTTCCATGGGCAAAAATGTCATACCTAAAAAAATTAGTGAAATTAGTAATATGGCTAAAAATTTAACTAAAGATGGTTATAACTTAGATTACTTAAACATTCCTTACAATATTACCGAATCTAGTAAGAAAATCACCGATATTTTTCAAAGACTTAATGTTTTAAATATTGAAGATAGTATTTTTGAATTAAAAACAATGAGTGATTATTTTGACTCTATTTATAATGAATTTGATAAGCAAAAAATATCTCGTAAAATTTATAATGATTTTTTAAGAACTATTTTACTAAAAATTACCAAATTAGAAAAAATAAATCATACTTTAGAAGGAAAATTAGATGAAATAAAATACAGTTATGATTTATCAGAAGAAGATGTTTCGATTGTTTATAAAATAACTGCCGAATTAAAAGAAGAACATGAAAAATACGATGAAGTAATTGAAGCCGGACGGAGTAAAACCGTTTCTTATTCTCATTTAGCTAAAGAAATGGAAGTTTTAAATTTAAAAGTATCTAAAACAGAAGAAAAATTAGAATTAGCCTTAAGAACTTTTGGCAGTTTAAAAGAAGACGAATTAAGAGCAAAAGATCAATTAGAAGAAATGAAAGAAATATTAAATCAAGCTAAAAAAGAAATTCGTTCTTATAAGTTACCTATTATTCCTGATAACTACTTTGTTGAATTAGGCGAAGCAACAGAAGCTATATATAATATGGTTCAAGAACTTGAAAAAACACCTATATCCATTAAAGTATTAAATACAAGAGTAGATACAGCAAGAGATTTAGTTTTAAAAGTTTTTAATACGACTAAAGAAACAGTGAAAACGGCTAAAATGGCCGAAACGGCTATTGTTTATGGTAATCGTTATCGTCCTATAAATGATGAAGTGGAAATAGGCCTTATTAAAGCCGAAAAACTATTTTATAAAGGTGATTTTAAACATTCTTTAGAAAATGCCATTAATGCTATCAATTTGGTTGAACCAGGCATTTATAAAAAATTAATGGAAGAATATCGTTAGAAAGAGTTAAGTCATAAAAATTCTTGAACTTAACGCTTTTTTTCTCTATAATGGTAATAGTTAAGGAGTAAATATGAAAAAAATAATGATTGATTTAGACGAAACAATCTGTTCCCCAAGTTATTTAAAAGCAGTGAATAAATATTTAAATACTAATTATAAATACGAAGATATAAAAACTTATTTTGTCGAAGATATTATTGAAGAAGATAAAAAGCAAGATTTTTTAGATTATTTTTACCGAAATGTTAATGTTTATGATGAGGCAATGATATTACCAGATGCACTTGGCGTTATTGAAAAGCTAAGTCATTTTTATGAAATTTATATTGTGTCTGCTTTCGTAGATAAAAGAAGAATTAAAGAAAGTGGTATTATGGCAAAATATAAATATGAATGGATTTTAAAAAATATGCCCTTTATTGACCCTAAAAAAATAGTTTTGACGGGTAGTAAAGATATTATTATGTGTGATATTAAAATTGATGATAAAGTAAGTAATTTAAAAGGATATGGCGATACCAAATTGTTAATGGATCAACTTCATAATCAAAAATATTCTTTTGAAGAACTTACTAATCTGAATATAAAAAGAGTTTATGATTGGCAACAAGTAGAATCTATATTGTTAGGGAGTGAAGTAAAATGATATATCTAGATTACAGTGCAACGACACCAGTAAGTTATGATGTTTTAGAGTCTTATATAAGAGCAACAAGAGATTTTTCAGGAAATCCTAATAGTTTACATAATTTAGGATTAAAATCAAAAGCACTCATGAATAGTGCTATTAAACAAATTAGTGATATTTTTAATGTTTTAGAAAGCGAAATTACTTTTACAAGTGGCGCTACTATGAGTAATAATTTAGCTTTAATTGGGACTGCTTTAGCTAATATCAAAAAAGGAAATCATATTATTGTTTCCAGATTAGAACATCCTTCTATTTATAAAATATGTAAATATTTAGAAAGTATTGGTTTTGAAGTTAGTGTTGTTGATAATAATGAAGAAGGTCTTATTGATTTTGAAGATTTAAAAAGACTTGTAAGAAATGACACAATTTTAGTAAGTATTTGTGCTGTTAATAGTGAAACAGGGGTAAGACAACCCTTAAAAATGCTTCGCCAAATTATAAAAAAAGAAAATATCAATACTATTTTTCATAGTGATATGACACAAGCCTTAGGTAAAGTACCAGTTAATTTTCATGATGTTGATTTAGCAAGTATCACTGCTCATAAGATTTTTGGACCTAAAGGAATTGGTTTACTTTATAAAAAAGCTTCTGTTAATTTAACTCCAATTTTATATGGTAGTGGGCATGTCAATATGTTAAATCCAGGAACACCACCCGTACCTTTAATTGTTTCTTTTGCAAAAGCCATTCGACTTGCTACGACAGACTTAGATAAAAGAGAAAATTTTGTTAAGAGACTAAATGAACGAATTGTTACCGAACTTAGTAAATATGATGGAGTATTAATTAATCAAACGAAAATATCTATTCCTCATATTTTAAATATTTCTTTTAAAAATATTAAAGCGGAGACTTTTTTACATGCCTTAGAAGAATATGAGATTTATGTAAGTACCAATACTGCGTGTGCCAGTGGGGAATTATCGACATCTGTAATGGCTTTATATAATGACCGCAAAAGAGCTTCAAGTACTTTAAGAATTAGTCTTTCTTATGTTACTACAACTGATGAAATTAATCGTTTCTTAGGTTGCTTTAAAATGGTTTATCAAAGATTATCTGTTTTAAGTAGGGAGAATAAAGAATGAAAAAAGGGTATTTACTTATTATTTTTGCTATTATTTTAATTGGTCTTATCATCAGTGGTACCATTTACTTATTTTTAACAGCTTAATAAAAAAAATCAGGAGGTTTTTATGGAAAAAATTATTTTAATTAAATATGCCGAATTAAATACGAAAAAAGATAATATTAATATGTTTTTAAAAACTTTAAAACAAAATCTTGAAAAAAGACTTTGCAAATATGACATCGAGATTACTTATGATAAAGGTAGAATGTTTGTCAAAACAGAAGACCGTTTCGATGAAGTAGAAGAAATTGTCAAGAATACTTTTGGTATCCATGAAGTTATTACAGGTTATGAACTTATTAATAACTCTTTAGAAGAAATTGAAAAACAAACTATTTTATTTGTTAAAGATTTATCTTTTAAAACATTTAAAGTAGAAACCAAAAGAAGTGATAAAACTTTTCCTTTAGAAAGTTTAGAAGTGAGTCGTCGTATTGGAGGTTTAATCTTAAAAAATAAGGAAAATGTAAAAGTAGATGTTCATCATCCTGAACTTGTTTTTCATATTGAAATTAGAAAAGATAAAGCCTACATTTACTATGAAACCAAAAAGGCAGTTGGTGGATATCCAGTTGGTACTTTAGGAAAAGGTCTTTTAATGCTTTCAGGTGGAATTGATAGTCCAGTAGCAGGATATCTTGCCATGAAAAGAGGCGTCAAAATCGAAGCTATTTATTTTGAAAGTCCTCCTCATACAAGTGTTGAAGCCAAAGAAAAAGTTTTATCTTTAGCCCATAAACTAAGTGAATATGCTTGTGACGAAATAAAAGTGCATATCATTCCGTTTACCGATATTCAAGAAGCCATTTATAAAAATGTGCCCCATGATTATCTAGTTACGATTATGCGCCGAATGATGTATAGAATATCTGCCAGGGTAGCTTATCAAAATCGTTGTAAAATTTTAATCAATGGTGAAAGTATTGGGCAAGTAGCCAGTCAAACTTTAACGAGTATGAGTGTTATTAATGAAGTTATTAAAATGCCTGTTATTCGTCCCGTTGCGTGTTTTGATAAATTAGAAATTATTGATATTTCTAAAAAAATAGGTACTTATGAAACAAGTATTTTACCTTATGAGGATTGTTGTACTATTTTTGTACCTACACATCCTGTTATTAATCCTTTAAAAGAAAAATGTGAAGAATATGAAGCCTTGATTCCTTATGAAAAATTGATAGAAGAAGCAATTCAAAATAAAACAACAGTAAAAGGCATCAAACAAGAATTTGAAGATTTACTCTAAACCGTCTTGACAGTCGGAGGGGTATATGCTATAGTCATCATAGGTAAAATATGGTGATTTTTTCGTATCCAAAAAATTACTATTGAACTTTACATTTATAACGAAATGGTATTGAAGTGCTGTAATGCTTTATGTGATAAGTAATACCAAACTGTTATATTCTAAAGAGAAAAGGAGTAGTTCCAACTATGGAAAAAAAGAAAAGAAATATATTAGTCATAATTGTTTTATTAATAGGAGTCGTAGTTATTATAGGAGTATCCTATGCCTTATGGAGCTTAAACTTAACTCAAACGGGAAAAAATGATATTGCTTCATCTTGTTTTAATATTACCTTCACAGATAAAAACAATATTAGCTTGCAAAAGGTATACCCAATATTGGATGAAGATGGAAAGAAACTCACACCTTATGAATTTACCATAACAAATACATGTGATTCCTATGCTTCCTTTAATGTTAACCTAGAGGTACTAAACACAACAACGTTAACCAACGACGATGCGGTTAAAGTTATGATATCATCAAAAACAGGTGCTACCGAAACAGAAATAAACACAAACTTATTATCAAGTTATAAAACCACAACGAAAACTTTAAATAATGCTAAAACAGCCTTTAATTTAACAACAGGATACTTAAATGCTAAAGAATCTAAAACATACACCTTAAGATTATGGCTAGATGAAAATGTGGATATGAATACCAAAGGAGTACAAAATACTAAATTTAGTTCAAAAGTAGTTGTAACAGCAAGTTACGTAGAAGAAATACCAAAATCAGCCTCTGAAACAATAGCATCATTAGTAAGTGGAGCTGATACTAGTTCAACAGATGTTATTACAGTATCAGATAAAACAAGTGATAGTTGCACTTATACTTTAGCTTATGATGGGACGAGTGATAATAATTTAAGATACGTTGGGGCAAATCCTTGTAACTATGTAACTTTTAATGGTGAAAAAGCCGGATGGAGAATTATTGGCATCTTAAATACCCCAGAAGGCCAAAGAATGAAATTAATTCGAACTGATTCCTTAGGAAATTTATCGTGGTATTATACATCAACAGGAAGTTATGCCAATGATTGGACAACAAGTAGTTTACAAACTTTATTAAATAGTGGTGCTTATTATAACAGAAATACAGGGCAGTATTATAATAGAAGTACGACAGCAACAACATTAGATTTTACAAGCAATGGCTTAACAGAAGAAGCAAAAAATCAAATAGATACCATAACATGGAAATTAGGAGGAACTGCAAGCTATACAAGTTCGTCAAATGGTCTAGCAAGTCATTGGTATACTTATGAAAGGGGAACAACAGTATACACGGGAAGACCAACAGAATGGCCAGGAAAAGTTGGCTTAATGTATCCAAGTGATTATGGATATGCGACAAGCGGAGGAAGTACAAGTAATCGAACAAGTTGTTTAAATAAAGAATTATATAGCTGGGATGATAGTTCTTATAGTGATTGTAAAAATAATGATTGGCTTTTAGATTCAAGTACAATACAATGGACATTAGCCCCGGATTCGTCTTTTTCTGACAGCGTGTTCTTTGTCGGCGACACTGGCTATGTCGGCACCTCTGGCGATATCCCCAACAGCTATGCGTACAGCCAGTATGCGGTGCGGCCTTCGGTTTATCTGATATCGGAAATGTCAATTTTAAGCGGAGAAGGAACTTCTGAAAGTCCTTACGAAATTAGATAGCGTGAAAAAGTCAGCTTATAAGTAAACGGTGTATCATATGATACACCGTTAATTTGGCTTTTTATTAATTCCTACCATAGAGCCTAGGGTACTAGAAAGAATTAAAACAGCATAGTAGATGATTCTTTCTAAAGAAAAGTGGTCATGATAAAAAACCATATTGATAAAAAGGAGAATAAAAATAAGCCATAATCCTATTTTTAGACCTTCTAAAAAACCTTTTCTTAAGGCTTTTTTACCATATTCAAAGCCTATTAAGAATAAAAATAATATCATGCCGATAAAGATAAATGTGTTTGTTAACTTAAAATGAAGAATATCGAAATAATTAAATGTTGTTAGAATTAATGAAAATAAAATTAAAAAGCCTAGAAATATTAAACTGGTAAAACCTAATTTTTTTAAATTGTGCATTCTATCACCTGTTAAACTATATGAATGTTTAAAAAAAATAGAATAAGACCATAATAAAAATAGGTGATAAGAATGCAAGAATTAGGTTCTATTATTTATCGAACTATTTTTTTCTATTTTTTTATTGTTTTACTTTATCGTATTATGGGCAAAAGAGAGATAGGACAACTTGGGGTAACCGATTTAATTATTTCTATTCTCATGGCTGAGATGGTGGCCATATCTATTGAAAATATTGATAAATCTATTTGGCAAACAATTATTCCTTTATCCTTACTGGGTTTATTAGAAATTCTTTTAGCTTTTATTAGCATAAAATCACGAACATTTAGAAGAATCTTTGATGGTAAACCTTCCTTAATTGTTTGCAATGGCAAAGTGAATTATAAAGAAATGGTTCGGCAACGTTATAGCATGGATGATCTTTTATTAAGCTTAAGACAGAAGGCTATTAAAGATTTAAAAGATGTAGAATATGCTTTTCTAGAACCCAATGGAAAATTATCAATATTTAAATATAATTTATTTAAAATAAGTTCCCCTTATCCTATGCCCTTAATTTTAGATGGCGAGATTAATATTAAAACATTAGAATTTTTAAAAAAAGAGAAAAGTTGGTTAGTCCAAATCTTAGGGCAAAAAGGCTTAACTATCACCGATATTTTTTATGCTTTTTATAATAACAAGAAAATATATTTAATTAAGAAAGATGAAATAGAGTAATTATTTCTCTTTCTTTTTTTGGGTTCTTTTAAGGCTTACTTTATGTTAAAATAAGAAAGACAAGACGAAAGGAAGTATAATTATGTATAGTTATATTAAGGGTGTTGTGACAGGTGAAGAAAAAAATACGATTATTTTAGAAAATAATGGTATTGGTTATGAAATAAATGTTTCCAATCCCTATGCTTTTAAAGAGAACGAAGAACAAAAAGTTTATATTTATCATCATATTAGAGAAGATGAAGAAAGTTTATATGGCTTTCAAACAAAAGAAGAAAAAGAATTGTTTTTAAAACTTATCAATGTGAAAGGGGTAGGACCTAAACTTGTCATGCCAATGCTCGCTACTGGTAGTGTAAATGGTATTATTGATGCCATTGATAGGGAAAATGTTTTATATTTAAAGAAATTTCCTAAGGTAGGAGAAAAAGTGGCCAGACAAATTATTTTGGATTTAAAAGGCAAACTTGCTATTGACACTTCAGAAATCTCTTCTAATGGTTTTGAAGAATTAATTAGTGTTTTAGAAGGTCTTGGCTATAAAACAGCCGATATTAAAAAGATTTTACCAAATGTTGATGCAAGTAAAAGAGTAGAAGATCAAGTTAAAGAAGCTTTACGATTACTTCTTAAATAAAATAAAAAAAATAGGAGGGATTATATGGATGATCATATTTTAGAAAGTGAAAAACTAGAAACCGATTCTTTTGAAAACAATATTAGGCCCCAGAGTTTAAAAGAATATATTGGTCAAGAAGAAATCACAAGTAACTTAAGTGTCTTTATTGAAGCAAGTAAAATTCGTAATGAATCTTTAGATCATGTTTTATTATATGGTCCCCCAGGACTTGGTAAGACAACTCTCGCTCATATTATTGCTAATGAACTAGGAGTAAACTTAAAAACTGCTAGTGGTCCTTCTTTAGAAAAAAGTGGCGATTTAGCCGCCGTTTTATCTACTTTAGAACCAGGGGATGTTTTATTTATTGATGAAATCCATCGTATGCCAAAGTTTATTGAAGAAATTTTATATCCAGCCATGGAAGACTTTGAATTAGATCTAGTTATCAATAATGATGGCAAAAGTAGAAACTTGAAGATAGATTTGCCACCTTTTACTTTAGTCGGTGCTACGACTAGAGCCGGAGATATCTCAGCTCCTTTAAGAGATCGTTTTGGAATCATTAATAAACTTCAATATTATACTGAGGATGAACTAAAAGAAATCATCTTAAGAACCAGTCGTGTTCTTGAAATGCCTATTGAAGAAGAAGCTGCGGCTTTACTTGCTAAAAGATGTCGTAAAACACCAAGAATTGCCAATCGCCTCTTTAAAAGAGTTCGCGATTTCGCTTTAGTTGGAGGTTATAAAACCATTACTTATGATTTAGCTAATCGCTCATTAGAAAGATTAAAAGTAGATGAAGATGGGTTAGATGCCATTGATATCGAGTATCTAACGAGTCTTATTGAAAAATTTGGCGGTGGTCCAGTGGGTGTGGAAACTATTAGTACAAGCATTGGCGAAGAAGTATCAACAATTGAAGATGTTGTAGAACCATTCTTATTACAAGAAGGTTTTATTAAAAGAACCCCAAGAGGAAGAGTTGCTTTAGAGAAAGCTTATAAACATTTAAAAATAAGTCATAATCAAGGATTATTTGATGATGATTTTTAACAAATTTTAAGGGGCTGTAATGAAATAGAATAATCGGTTCAATGTCAAGTAGTGTTGGTAATGCTGGTAGAGTTGCTTTAAAAAAAGATGCTCGTATTACTTCTGATGAAAATCACAAATGGATTACTGAAGCTTGGGTTAATGAAAGAGTTACTACAGACATGAAAGTGGTTTATAATGAAAATGGAACGGTAACATTTACAAGCGAAGAAGATGAAGATATGTATTCTTTAAAAAATAATGACGTTACTTTTACAATTAAAAATCCATTAAATCCATCATATACTCTTGTTGTTAATAGTGTTGATGCTTCAAAATTAGTTTTAGATAAATATACACTTATTAAAGGTTATGATATTAGTGTTTTAGCTGGAACAGAAATTGTGCCTATTGAAAATGGTGAATTTGAAATTAAAATACCTGTTGATGTAAAATACGACAAATTTGTCGTGGGTTATATTGAAGATGGTAATGTTAAAGAAACATTTGATGCGACTTACAAAGATGGATATGTTACATTCAAAACAACTCATTTATCAGAATATGCTATTTTTGGTATGAATGAAGAAACAGAAAAAAATCCTCAAACAGGCGATAACATTTTCATGGTCTTCACAGGATTTATTGTATCTGGTCTTGCTTTAATCGGTTTAGAACTAAAAAAACTTAAAAGAAATTAATAAAAGATGAGAGCTTGGCTCTCCTTTTTTTATAATATAGAAAGAGACGCTATATGAAAAAAATTTTAGAATTATTATTTAAACTTCTTTTATTTTCTATTTTTGTTTTTTGCTTTATCAAACTTCTTGGATGGCGAAGTGATAATCAAAAAACAAAGGAAGTTTTAAATGACATTGAAGAGAAAGTTTCTATCGAGGAAGAAGATAATTTAGATAGTATTAAAGAACAAGATGAAACGACTATTTCAGAAAGTGACCCTTATTGGGAATTTATTAATAAACCTTTTTTAAAAGTGAATTTTTCTAAACTTTCTCTAGAAAATGAAGATATCTTTGGCTGGATAGAAGTGCCTAATACTAATATTAATTATCCTGTTACTAAGACGACTAACAATGAATATTATTTAACACATGATTTATATAAAAGAGCAAATGGGGGAGGATGGGTCTTTTTAGATTATCGTAACAAAACTGATTTTTCAAATAAAAACTCCATTATTTATGCCCATGGTAGGGAAAACAAAACCATGTTTGGTACTTTAAGAAACATTCTTAATAAAGAATGGTATGAAAATAAAGAAAATTATATGATTAGAACAAATACCAAAGATAATGCCCAAGTCTGGCAGGTTTTTAGTGTTTATAAAATTTTAAATACCAATGATTATATTAAAACAAATTTTCAAAGTGAAGAAGAATATCAAAGCTTTTTGAATTTTATTAAAAATAGAAGTATTTATGATTTTCAAACAGGTATTTTTAAAGATAATAAAATTTTAACTTTATCTACCTGTTACGATGATTATTCTAAGGTAGTTTTACATGCTAAATTAATAAAAAGTAATTAAATGATTCTCGTGGTTTATTGTATGTCAATTTTATGTAAATTTGCTTTACAAACGCAGCCATGCCTTTTATAATAATAGATAAATTGTTTAGGGAGTGGTCATATGGCAAAAACTTTACCCGTTATGCTACTTAAAGATTTTGTTTTACTACCCAACCAAGAGGTGAAAGTAGAACTCAATCATACGCTCTCTTTTAAGACACTGGAATTAAGTGAAAAGTATTTTAATAATGAAATGATATTAGTTTCACCAAAGGATTCTTTAGAAGAACGTCCTGAAGTAGAAGACTTGCCAGATGTTGCAGTAATTGGTCAAGTAACAAAAAAAATAACGCTTCCAAATGATCATATACGAGTAACTATCAAGGGCATTAAAAGAGTAAAAATAGCAAGGTATTTCAATAATAAACACGAACGTGATGTTTTGGAATGTCGTTTTTATGTGCTTCATTTACCTAAAATAGATGAAACTGAAGAGCTTTCTTTACAAAGAGAGTTAAAGCGTTTATTTCGTAAATTTATTCGTTCAAATGCTAGTTTCTCTAACAACTCACTATCTGAAATTCAAAATGTACATGATTTAAATGAACTTACGGATTTTATTTCTGGTTTACTTCCAACAACTAAAGAAAATAAAATCTTTTATATGGAAGAATTGAATGCTTTAAAAAGGGCTAATAAACTTATTCAAGACTTAGTGGTTGAATTAAAGATTATCAAATTAGATCAACAAATCAATGAATCTTTACAAGAAGAGATGGAAAAAAGCCAAAAAGAATACGTTTTACGAGAAAGAATTAAGGAAATTGAAAAAGAGTTGGGCGAAGAAAATAAAAAACAAGATGAAGTAGATGCTTATTTAGAAAAGTTATCCTCTTTAAATCTTCGTCATAGCACGTTAAAAAAGATTGAGGCTGAGATTCACAAGTATGAATGTATGAATGAAATGAGTCCTGAGATAGGCTTTTCTAGAAACTATTTAGAACTTTTCTTTGCTCTTCCTTGGAATGAAGAAAGTATTGAACAAGAAGATTTAAAAGAAATCGAAAAAAGTTTAAATAAAACGCATTATGGTTTAGAAAAAGTAAAAGAACGTATTTTAGAGTATGCAGCAATGAAAAAAAGAAATCCCTTACTTCAAGCTCCTATTATTTGTCTAGTAGGTCCTCCAGGAGTTGGTAAAAGTACGATAGCTTCTTCCATTGCCAAAAGTTTACATCGTTCCTTTTACAAAATAAGTGTCGGTGGTTTAAATGATTCTACCGAACTTGTAGGTAACCGTCGTTCTTATATAGGAAGTGCTCCTGGTAAGATTATCGAAGCTTTAAAAAAATGTGGTACAAAAAATCCTGTTTTATTAATTGATGAAGTAGATAAAATGGTGAAAGATTACAAAGGAGATCCCGCCAGTACTCTTCTAGATATATTAGATCCTAATTTAAATCAAAATTTTATGGATTCTTATTTAGAAGAACCTTTTGATTTAAGCCATGTCCTTTTTCTTTTAACCGCGAATAACAAAGATAATATTCCTAGTGAATTAAAAGACCGCCTAGAAATTATTGAACTATCTAGTTATACTATTTTTGAAAAAATAACCTTGGCTAAAAACTATTTAATTCCACGTATCTTAAATGATTATCATGTGGAAGAAGAGGAAATTAGTTTGAATGAAAATACTTTAAAAGCTTTAATATTAAATTATACTTCTGAAGCAGGAGTACGTGATTTACAAAGAAAACTTCATGATATTTATCGTAAAATTATTTTACAAAGTATGAAAGAAGAACAAAATTTACATGTTTCTTTAGAACCTAAAGATTTAAAAAAATATTTAGATACTAAAGATTTAAAAGAACAAGATAAACCTTCTTTACACGAGTGTGGTCTTGTTAATATGCTCGCGGTGACACCTTTTGGAGGGGCTGTTATGCAGGTAGAAGCCATCTCTTTTAGTGGTAAGGGAGAGATTTATACGACAGGATCTTTAGGAGATACTTTAAAAGAATCTTTAAAAGTCGTCACAAGTTATATAAAAGCCAATAGTTCTTTATTTGGTTTAAGTGAAAATAGTTTTAATAAGAAAACGATTCATTTACACTTTTTAAGTGGGGCTATTCCCAAAAATGGTCCAAGTGCTGGTGTTTCTATTACCACTTCTTTAATAAGTCTTTTAAAAAAGAAGAAAGTAGCAAAAGATATTGCTTTTACAGGAGAAATGACTTTAAGAGGAGAAATTTTACCAGTCGGAGGAATTAAAGAAAAAATCATCGGAGCTTATAACTATGGTATAAAAAAAGTTTATGTTCCGATGACGGAGACCGGATTTTATATTCTGTTATGTCTGCGTTCTCCGAATCACGGATATGGAATTGTACAGAAAGTAAAAGAAATCACAGACAATGAAGTCATACTCGGTCCGGGAACCATGTATGGAAGTTTGTCAAAGATGGAAAAGGACGGATTGATTGAATTCGTAAGAGAGGAAGATAAGCGCAAGATTTATCAGATTACGGAGCTTGGAATGGAAGTACTGGAACTGGAGCTGAAACGGATTCAAAGATTGTATCGCAACGCACAGGAGGTATTGTAATGAGTGAGGCAAAAAAGGAACTTCGCTGGTTTTCAATTATGGATTATGAAAAAGAAGCCCGTTATCTGAGCAGGATGCATCAGAAAGGCTGGAAATTCAAAAGAGTAACAATGCCTGGAATCTATACATTTGAAAAATGCGAGCCTGAGAAAGTGATCTATCAGTTGGATTATAATCAGGAAGGCATGAAAAATCAGAACGAATATGTTCAGATGTTTGAAGACTGCGGATGGGAGTATCTGATGAATTTTAATGGATACTGTTATTTTCGAAAACCGATGGCTATGATGCAGCAAAAAGAGGAGATTTTTTGCAGAAAACCGGAAGCACAGATGTCCAGTGAAGAAGAGATATTCTGCGATGATGAATCGAGACTGGATATGATGAACCGGATCTTCCAGGGAAGAGTAATTCCACTGATTGTGATTTTCTGCTGTTTGGTTGTGAATGGATACAATGCTATGGTAGGACACGGAGGACATGTACTTGCAAGTGTGTTTAGCATATTAATGATTTTGTACATTGTTATCTTTTTACAATTCAC
>ENA-OPWR01001385-OPWR01001385.1-human-gut-metagenome-genome-assembly--contig:-NODE-1385-length-18747-cov-3.791034_pt1 | contig 18747 bp, 21 predicted proteins | sample MGYA00241507_ERZ502006 | MGnify/ENA primary metagenome ERZ502006 (study PRJEB25962, sample SAMEA2043041) | human gut metagenome | biome: human gut; feature: human-associated habitat; material: faeces...
ATATTTTATAAACAACTTTACATAAAAAATGTACAATTTTTAAGCGATTGCCATAATTTTATTGATTGTAGGGAAAAACTACGATATAATGATAATAGGAAGTGAGGAGTGAAGATGAAATATTGTCCGAATTGTGGAAAAGAGATAGTAGAGGGAGCATTATTTTGTGATAGTTGTGGGACTAAGTTAGAGAGATCTATTAAAACTAGTAATGAAGTAAAGAGAGAGAATCCATATGCTGATTATCTTCCAGAGAATCGTTTTCCTAATGGTGGTAGTCAGAATAATTATACTAATAATCGAGTAGTAGTGCCTAATCGTAGTATTCCAATGGCAATTATTTTAAGTTTGGTTACTTGTGGGGTATATTTACTTTATTGGTTTGTTGTGATGACAGATGAAGCTAATTCTGTGTCTGATGAGACTGCTACTGGAGGAGCACTTTCTTTAATTTTTACTTTAATTACTTGTGGTCTATATGGAATTTATTGGCATTACCAGATGGGAAAGAAACTTTATGATGCAGGGGTTAAGAATAATGTGGCAATTAGTGATAATTCTGTTCTTTATTTAATTTTATCTTTGTTTGGGCTTGGTATTGTTAACTATTGTCTTATTCAAAATGATTTAAATAAGTTTTCTGCTTAATGAAGAAGATTATTTTTGTTGTTATTTGTTTTTGTTTTCTTTTTCTTTATTTGAAGGTGGGGATTTATATTCCTTGTTTATTTAGAAAGTTAACTGGTTTTTATTGCCCAGGATGTGGGATTACTAGGATGTTTTTGTCGATTTTGCAGTTAGATTTTTATCAAGCTTTTCGATATAATCCTTTGGTGTTTATTCTTTTTGTTGGGGTTATTTTACTTAAAATACTTCGTTTTAATTTTTCTAAGAAGAGTAAGAAATATGTTAGTTATTTTCTTTTAGTGATTGTTATTTTTTATGGGGTATTAAGGAATATAGAGATGTTTTCTTATTTACAGCCAACAATTATTCATTAGTTTAAGCTTAACTTTAGTTTTAAGCTTTTTCTTTTGGGAAAATGACTTGTCAGTATTTTTCACTTATGATAAGATAGAGAAGTAACTGAAAGATTAGTCAAAATAGAGAGAAGGAAATATTATGGATGAGAGAATTGTTACTAGTGATTTACTGGAGGAAGATTCTGATGAGATGACGATTCGGCCTCAGAGTTTAAGTGAGTATATTGGGCAAACTGATGTTAAGGAGAATATGAATATTTTTATAAAAAGTGCTCTTATTAGAAAGAAGCCTCTTGATCATGTTCTTTTGTATGGCCCTCCTGGTCTTGGTAAGACAACTTTGGCATATATTATTGCTAATGAGCTTGGTAGTAATGTGAAAACTGCTAGTGGTCCTTCGATTGAAAAGAGTGGGGATTTAGCGGCTATTCTTTCTACTTTGGAAGAGAATGATGTTTTATTTATTGATGAGATTCATCGTATTCCTAGATTTATTGAAGAAATATTATATCCTGCTATGGAGGATTTTTGTTTAGATATTGTTGTAGGAAGCGAAGGATCAACAAGGAATATTAGGATTAATTTACCTCCTTTTACTTTGGTTGGAGCAACGACTAGAGCAGGGGATTTATCTGCTCCTTTGCGTGATCGATTTGGAATTATTTCTAAGTTAAATTATTATACGGAAGAAGAATTATTTCAAATTGTAAAACGAACTTCAAGGGTATTAAAGATGGATATTGATGATGATGCTGCTTTAGAACTTGCTAAAAGAAGTAGAGGAACGCCTCGTGTTGCTAATCGTTTATTTAAAAGAGTGAGAGATTTTGCTTTAGTAGCAGGGAGTAATACAATAACACTAGAAATTATTAAAGATGCTTTGAAAAGATTAAAAGTAGATGGCTTAGGTCTAGATGATACGGATTATCATTTATTAATGGCAATTATTGAACGGTTTAATGGAGGTCCTGTTGGTCTTGATGCATTAGCTTCTTCTATTGGAGAAGAGTCTTCTACTATTGAGGATGTTTATGAGCCTTATCTTTTGCAGATTGGACTTTTAAAGAGAACTTCTAGAGGAAGAATGGTGACGGATTTGGCTTATCATCATCTAAATATTTCAAAAAAATAAAGAAATTAAGAAAAATACTTATCATGAGATTAAATTGTGGTAAGTATTTTTTGCGAATAAATTTTCTCTTGTTGTTATTTTGAAAAAACTATTATATAATTAATATAAGGAAGGTGAATATATGGGCTTAATTAAAGCAACGACTAGTTCTATCTCACAAGGACTAGGAGATCAATTTAAAGAGTTTATTGTGTGTCCTGAAATTGAAGATAATGTTTTGATTCAAAAGGGATATGTTAAACATGGTGAGGGTAATAAAAATCCAAGTGAAGGAATTATTACAAAAGGAAGTCAGATTGTTGTTCCTGCTGGTATGGCAATGATGATTGTTGATAATGGAGAAATTACTGAATTTTCTGCAGAACCTGGTACTTTTACTTATGATAAGAGTACAGAACCTACTGTTTTTGAAGGCGGTTTCTTTAAAGGCATAGGAGAAACGATAAAGACAATAGGTAGACGTATTACTTATGGAGGACAGCCTGCTCATGATCAGAGAGTATATTATGTTAATACTAAAGTGATTACAGGAAATAAGTTTGGTAGTCCTCAACCAAAGAAGATTACTGATGAAAAATATGGTATTTTGGAAGTAACATTCTTTGGAGAATATGCTTTTCAGGTAGAAGATCCAGTTAAATTAGTAGCTAGTGTAATTGGGGCTAATGCTAAGGATACTATTACTTATGAAGAGGTAGTAGGTAGTCAGTTAAAGACGAAATTTGTTGAAAAAGTAACTTATGCTATTTCTAATGTTATGAGGAATAAGAAAGTCTCTTTTGGTGATATGGGATTATATGGAAGTGATATTTCTGATGAGATGAATACTTGTTTAAATGAATCATGGAAAGAAAAATATGGATTAGTGATTACTGATGTTGCTATGGGAGATATTAATTTAACTGATGAGTCAATGAAGAGAGTATCTCGTGTTGATGATGCTAAGATATTTTCCGATGCTTCTATGCAATCAGGATTAATGGCAAGTGCTTCTGCTGAGGCGATGACAAAGGCTGCTTCTAATGAAAATGGTTCTATGGCAGGATTTATGGGAATGTCTATGGCAAATCAAACTGGTGCTACGATGATGGGAGCAGTTAATCAAAATTTAGGAAATCAGAGTACTTCTTCAGCTGGAATTACTAATGATTCGGGAACATCTCCAAAGTTTTGTAGTAATTGTGGAGCTAAATTGACAGGAAAGTTTTGTAGTAATTGTGGGGCAAAGGCCGAATGAATGAAATCTTAAAATATGATAAAGATTTTAGTGAAAGTAAATTTATTACTTATGTTAATAATGTTTTTATTCAAATTTATACTTCATTGATGACTAAAGAAATAGAGAATATTAAACATTTTGTTACAGATGATGTGTATGAGCAATTAAAGCAAAAAGTTGATATTTTGAATCAGAAAGGTTTAATTCAGATGTATGATGAATTGAATGTTGCAAAGACAGATATTTTGCATTATCAAGTAGAAGATAATCAAATGATTATTCAGGTTATGATTCTTTCTAGATATTTGGATTATTTGATAAATTTAGATGGAAATTATGTTAGCGGTAATCGAGATTCTAGGGTGAGTAGAAATAATTATTTAACATTTACGAAAAAAATTGACTTTCAGACAGTAGGTACAGTGAATAAATGTCCTGGTTGTGGAGCATCAATTGATGTTAATGCATCGGGGATTTGTCCATATTGTGGTACTGTTTATAATCAAGAGGATAAGAATTGGGTATTATCTTCTATGAATTTGGAGTAGTGAAATGAAAAAAAGGGAAAGAGTTATCTTTATCATTCTGTTATTGTTGTGTTTATTTTTTCCTATCCATAGGTTGTCGGCTGATTCTGGATGGGATGGTGGCTATGACAGTGGGGGTTCTTCCGATTGGGGAAGTTCGTCTTCTGATTGGGGGAGTTCATCCTCTGATTGGGATAGTTCTGATTGGAGTAGTTCAGGCGGAAGTTATTCTAGTGGGTCATTAGATCCTTTTATGGTGATGGCAATTATTGCTTTTATTGTAATTATTTTTGCTATTACGAATAAACCAAATAGTGGATCTAATCGTTTAATGGTGCCAGGTACATCATTAGGTAAACTAAATCCTTATGATATCGATAAATTAAAGAAGTTGTTACCAGATTTTGATGAGGAAAAGTTTAAAGAAAAAACTTATGAATTATATAAAGAGATTCAAGTTGCTTGGATGAATTTTGATAATGATTCAATTAGAAAATGTGTAACGGATGAGTTATATAATACTTATTCAGCACAATTAGCTACATTAAAGGTAAAGAATCAAAAGAATATAATGAAGGATTTTCAATTATTAGATTCTAAGATTATTGGTATGGAGACAAAAGAGAAGTTAGTTTCTCTTACTATAAAAATGAAGATAGAATGCTACGACTATATTGTTGATAAAGAGGAAAAGACATTACGAGGTAATGATAAACAAAAAGTAATTTATGAGTATGCAATGACCTTTAATAAAGGGGTTAGTGATAAGCCAAATAAATGTCCAAATTGTAATGCACCACTTGATAATGTCAATTCTAGTAAGTGTCCTTATTGTGACTCTAATATTATTAATGAAAGTTATGATTGGGTACTTGCTAAAAAACAGGTGTTATCACAGACAATTAATCATAAAAAATAAATAAAAATGGGAGCAGATAGATTTCTGTTCTCAATTTTTTATGAAAAATACTTAAGTTTATGGTTAATGAAAAAAATAAAAAATCCTCAAAATGAGGATTTGAATATTCTTATGGTAGCGAGAGGGGGGGTCGAACCCTCGACCTATCGGGTATGAACCGATCGCTCTAGCCAACTGAGCTATCTCGCCAAAAGCAATATAATCATATCATAGTTTTCTGGCTTTGACAATATATTTTTGCTAAATTTCAAGATAAAATGTTATAGTTTGTTACTATTTATTGTTTAATTAGAGATTGAATCTCGGATTTTTAACTTAAGATTCATTTTTAGGAAAGTGCTGAAGAAGTATTTTTCTTTTTATTTCTTACATCTTTTTTTAAATATAAAAATAAATTTTAAGGAAGGGATACTATTTTTAAAAAGAATATGCTATAATATATTTTATAGTAGAAAGAAGGGAAATAAATATGACATTAAGTAGTATGATAACGGTATTACAAAAAATAATTGATATCTCTTTAGTTTGGATTTTGATTTATTCTGTATTAAAGAGTTTGAAAGATAATGTCAAAATGATATTAATATTTAAAGGAGTAATCATTATTGTATTTGTTAAATTGTTGAGTGATTATTTAAATTTGACGACTGTTGGGTTGCTTTTAGAGTATGTGATTATGTGGGGGCCTTTGGCTTTAATTATTATTTTTCAACCAGAAATTAGAAATATTTTGGAGCATTTGGGTAGACAACAGATTTTGACAAGACATCGAGTTTTAACGATGGATGAGAGAGAAAAAATGGTTTATGAGATTATGAATGCTGTTGAATATTTGAGAAAGTCAAGAATTGGTGCTTTGATTGTTATTGAGAGGGATATTAGTTTAAGAGACTATATTGAAAGAAGTAAGGAAATTTATGCTGATATTTCTTCGGAGTTATTGATTTCTATCTTTTTTCCGAGAAATCCTTTACATGATGGTGGGGTAATTATTCAAGGAAATCGGATTACTAGTGCTGGTGCTGTTTTTCCAATTAGTTTAAATACTAAGATTAATAAGAGATTGGGTACAAGGCATCGTGCTGCTTTAGGTATTAGTGAAGAGTCTGATGCTATTGCTTTAGTGGTAAGTGAAGAGACCGGGAAAATTTCTATTGCTATTGGAGGAGTACTTAATTATAATTTGTCTATTGATGATGTTCGAATGATGTTGGTTGAGGAATTGAAACCTAAACATGAGATATTGCTTGATGATGAGTTTGAAGATGAGGAAGTAGAGGGTGGTGAGAAACATGAAGATCATTAAGAATTTGGTTCAATTTATCGCTGCTTTCTTTAAGGCAATTTATAAGGTTATTGATCGGGTAATTATTATTCCTATTACTAAGTTTATTGTGATGATTACTGATAAGTTGGGAAATAGGACTGATCGGTTTGAAAAGTGGATTACGAAGAAGAATACGTTAATATTTATTTCTTTAATTCTTGCTATTGGGTTATTTATGTATGTAGATAGTGAGTCTACAACGATTATTACGGATAGTGCTGAGGTTTTATATGGACAAAAAGTAAAGGCAACTTATAATAATAATACTTATGTTGTGGAAGGTTTGCCTAAGAGTGTAGATGTTACTTTGATTGGGCGTAAGGTTGATTTGTATTTAGCGAAGCAATTAGCGACTGGTGTTGTTACTGCTGATTTGTCTGGATTAGGAGAAGGAATGCATACTATAAAATTAGAGTATGATTGTTCTATTCGTTCTGTTGAATATAAGTTGGCGCCTTCTTCTGTTAATGTGACTATTTATCCTAAGGTTTCTCAGACTAGAACTGCTGGAATAGAGGTTATTAATAAGAATAAGCTAGATAAGAAGTTATCTATTGGTGATGTTACTTTAAATAATTCTGAGATTGTTATTAAGGGAGCTGAACATATTTTAAATAAAGTTTCTACAGTTAAGGCTTTGGTTGATGTTAGTAAGATGATGAATCCTAAGATTGGTACAACTACTATTGATGATATTAAGTTGGTTGCTTATGATTCTAATGGGGATGTTGTAAAAGGATTGGAGATGGAACCTAATCGTTTGAGTGCGAAAGTGGTTGTAAATTCTCCTAGTAAGGAAGTTCCATTGAAAGTTGTTCCTGCTGGTGATTTGGAGTTTGGTAAGGCAATTGATAATATTACTACTGATGTTACTAAGGTTACTGTTTATGGTGATCAAGATGTTCTAGATACGATTGAGTATATTCCTGTTGAAGTAGATGTTTCTAAATTGAGTGAAAATAAGAGTTATGATGTTGTAATTTCAAAGCCTTCTCGTATTAAAGAGATATCAGAGACTAATGTGAAGGTTAATATTACTTTAGGTACGGAGGTTACGAAAGAGGTTCAGAATGTTTCTATTGAAACAATAAATTTGGATACAAATCGTTATAAAGCTGTTGCTGTTGGAGAAAATTCTAGTAAGACAACGGTTGTTGTAAAGGGAACGAAGAGTGTTCTTGATACGATTGATGATTCTACAATTAAGGCACAAGTAGATTTAAATGGATATGGTGAAGGAGAATATGAAATTACTGTAAAAGTTACAGGAGAGGATAATAAGGCGACATATAATCCTAAAACAACGAAAATTAAAGTAAAAATTAGTAAAAAGTAAGTATTTTCTCTTGACAATTAGCATTTAGTTTAATATAATTGACAAGAAAGAAACAGAAAGAAGATGTATTCATCTCACCTGATTACTTTAAAAGTGATAGGTAAAAAGCTAATAATACTTTATAGAATATAGAATAATAATGGCTTTTTAGAAATGAATACAGTCTTTACTGTATTCATTTTTTATGGAGGTGTTTGATATCGCAAACAATAAAGATAACTTAATTAATGAACAGATTAGAGCAAAAGAAGTGATGGTAATTGGTCCTAGTGGGGAACAATTAGGAGTGAAGAGTAGAAAGGATGCTCTTACTTTGGCATCTTATGCTGGATTTGATTTGGTACTAATGAGTGAAGGTGCTAATCCGCCAGTTTGTAAGATTATGGATTATAATCGTTTCAAGTATGAAAAGAAAAAGAAAACGAAAGAAGCGCAAAAAAAACAAAGAGAAGCAATGATAGATATTAAAGAGTTTCGTTTGTCTGTAACGATTGATAAGCATGATTTTGATACTCGTGTAAATAATGCTAAGAAAGCGTTATTAAGAGGCGATAAGGTGAAAGCAAGTATTCGTTTTAAAGGTCGCCAGATTGCTCATCCGGAACTTGCTAAGGAAGTACTAAAGAGATTTGAGGAATCTTTAAGTGATATTGCAGAAGTAGAAATTCAACCTAAGATGGAAGGTAGAAGTATATTTATGCAACTTACACCGAAAAAATAGAAGGAGAATTAATTATGGCTAAAAAATTAAAAGTAAAAAAGATTAAAAAGAAAACACATAGTGGTCTTAAGAAAGCATTAAATGTAAGACAAAGTGGATCTATTTCCATTAAAAGTCAAGGAACAAGACATAATACAGGAAAAAATAGTGCAAAGAGAAGTAGACAAAAGAGAAAGAGTAATGGATTAAATCATTCAGATTTAAAAAGAGTTAAAGATTTAATATAGGATGAGGGAGTGAAGAATTATGACAAGAGTTAAAGGTGGCACTGTTGCACGTGCAAGAAGAAAGAAAGTATTAGATCAAGCAAAAGGTTATTTTGGTAGTAAACATAGATTATATAAGACTGCTCATGAACAAGTAATGCATTCTGGGCAATATGCTTTTAGAGATAGAAGACAAAATAAGAGAAACTTTAGAAAGTTATGGATTACAAGAATAAATGCTGCTTGTCGTGAGAATGAAATTAGTTATTCTAAATTTATTAATGGATTATCTAAGGCTGGAGTTACTATTAATAGAAAGATGTTAAGTGAACTTGCTATTGATTCTCCAGAAGCGTTTTCTGATTTGGTAGCTATTGCTAAGAGTAGTTTAGAAGGAAAAACTTATGAACCTGCTGTTAAAGCTGCTAAGAAAGAAGAAGTAAAGGAAGAAAAAGTAGCAACTAAGAAGGCTACAACAACTAAGAAAAGTTCTACTGCTGCTGAAAAGAAGACAACAACAAAGAAATCTACTACTACAGCAACTAAAAAAACTACTACTAAGAAGGCTACAACTAAAAAAGAAGCTGAATAGTTGGTATTGTAAGATAGAGTGTATCTATCTTTTTTTCTTGTTTAATATTTGTAATAAAAATTTGAATATGCTATAATTCTTTTAGTTAAAATTATTTTGATGAAGGAGTAATGGAATGAAAGTAGGAATATATACATTAGGTTGTAAGGTAAATATTTATGAAAGTGAGTATGTAGAGGAACTGTTAAAAAATCATGGTTATATCATTGTTCCTTTTGATGAGATGGCAGATATTTATATAATTAATACTTGTAGTGTTACTAATGAGAGTGATCGGAAGTCTAGGAAGATGATTCATCAGGCTAAAAAGAGGAATGATAAGGCTGTTATTGTGGTTATGGGGTGTTATAGTCAGACACACGCTGAAGCAATTGATGCAGATATTGTTATTGGTTCACAGGATAAGAGTAAGATTTTGGAATATTTAGATCAGTATTTTTCTCATTCAGAGACTATTAAGAAGTTATATGATGTTAGAGAAGAAACTTTTTTTGAGGCAATGAATATTCATCATTTTGATAATCATACTAGGGCTTTTGTAAAGATACAAGATGGGTGTAATGCTTTTTGTAGTTATTGTATTATTCCTTATGCTAGGGGGAGAGCTAGGAGTAAAAGGTATGAAGATGTAGTATCTGAAGTATCAGAATTAGTTTTGAATGGATATCAAGAAATTGTTTTAACAGGAATTCATACGGGTAGATATGGGTTAGACTTGGAGAATATGAATTTGGAGAAATTGCTTAGACGTTTGGTAGAGATTCCTAATATTTATCGAATAAGACTTTCTTCTATTGAAGTGAATGAAGTAACTGATGGGATTATTGATTTGATGAAGAGTTCTCCTGTTATTGCTAGACATTTGCATATTCCACTTCAAAGTGGTTCAGATAAAATTCTTCGAAAGATGAATCGGTGCTATGATGTGGCTGAGTTTGAAGAGAGGATTAAAAAAATTCGTGAGATTGATCCAGATATTTCTTTGACTACGGATTTGATTGTTGGTTTTCCTGGTGAGATGGAGGAAGACTTTTTGGAAACTTTGGATACTTTGAAGAGGATTCATTTTACGAAGATTCATACTTTTCCTTATTCGAAAAGAGAGAATACTCCTGCTAGTGTGATGAAGGATCAAGTTGATGGTATTGTGAAGAAGAGAAGGGTAAAGGAAGTATTGAAGTTATCTAATGAGATGGAGAGGGCTTTTTATGAAAAATACTTAGGTAGAACTTTGTCTGGTCTTAGTGAATGTTCTAAGAAGGGAGAGGTTTCTATTTTGACTAGTAATTATATTCAGGTATCTGTTGAGGGGGATATTCCTAATAATAAGTGTTGTTTGGTAAAGATTACTAAAATTGATGATCAGCAGAAAGTTTATGGTGAATTTGTTTCTTATTTAGAAAAATAGGTGTCAGTATTTTTGTATAGTAAAAGTATTTTGATGTAAATTTGTTGAATATCATTTTTATTTATTATATAATTGTAGTAGAAGGATGTGTAGGAAATGAAAAAAAGAACGTTTAGTGCGGTAATTTTATTGATTATTTTAGTTGGATCAGTGTTTTTCGGTTATCAGGCTTTTGGAATTGTTATGTTGATTGCTTCTCTTATTGGTTATCATGAGTTATTTCAAATTAAGTATGAAGATAAAAGACAAAATATTGCTATGATACAACTATTGGGATATTTTAGTTTGATTCTTTTAGTTTTGAATGATATATTTTTCTCTTTGGATAATAATATTTTAGTGATATTACCAATATTGGCACTTACTATTCCTATTGTTTTTTATCGGGATTATGATATTTATAATATTAATGATGCTTTCTTTGTTATGGGATGTGTATTTTTCTTAGGATTTAGTTTTCATAATATTGTTTTTATGGCGAAGATGGATATTTATAAGTGTATTTTTATTTTCTTGATTGCTTTTACGACAGATACATATGCTTATATAGGAGGGAAACTTATTGGAAGACATCCATTGACAGAGATTTCTCCTAAGAAGACAGTAGAGGGTAGTGTTATTGGAACTATTATGGGTGTTTTGGTTGGTGGAGTATATTATAATTTAGCTATTGGAGGATTAAATTTTGTTGAGATTGGTTTTATTTGTTTAATTTTGACTCTTTTATCTGAATTTGGTGATTTGGTTATGAGTAGTATTAAAAGATATTATCATAAAAAAGATTATTCTAATTTAATTCCTGGTCATGGGGGAATTTTAGATCGTTTTGATAGTGTTTTATTTGTTTCTTTAGGACTTAGTATTATTGTGGCTATTCTTTAAAGGGGAGGAATTTTATGTTAAGTTTAGTTTTATTTATTATTATATTAGGGACAATTGTCTTAATTCATGAATTGGGACATTTTCTTTTTTCTAAATTATTTGGTGTATATGTTTATGAATATTCTATTGGTATGGGGAAAAAAATTTTTTCTAAGAAGCCTAAGAATAGTGAAACGGAGTATAATATTCGATTATTTCCTATTGGTGGTTTTGTTCGTCTTGCTGGTGAAGAGGGTGAAGATGGGGATAATGATGTTCCTTTAGAGAGAAAACTTTATAAGAAAAGTTTTTGGCAAAGATTTTTGATTTTCTTTATGGGCCCTGGTTTTAATATGTTGCTTGCTCTTGTTACTTTGTTTGTGATGTGTTTGATTTTTGGAGGGAGTTTGGCTACTTTGCAGGTGGATAAGTTGCCTTCTGATTATCCGGCTTATCAGGCTGGTCTTCGTAATGGGGATACTATTCTTTCTGTTAACGGGGAGAAGGTTTCTACTTGGACACAAGCTAGATTAAAGATTGCTACTTCAAAAGAGGGAAGTACTTTGCGTTTTAAGGTAGAAAATACTTCTGGAGAAATTAAAACGATTAAAGTTTCTCCTAAGAAGGAGAAAGATGAAGATGGTAATGTAAAATATGTTTATGGAGTAAGTAGTAAGACAATTAAAATGAAGGGGGTTGGAAATAGTATTCAATATGCTGTTTTAGAAACAAAAGATATTATTTTTTCTATGGGAACCACATTGAAATATTTATTTACAGGTAAATTGGGAGTTAATGATCTATCTGGTCCTGTTGGTATTTATGAAGTTGTTGATCAACAATCACAATATGGTGTTGCTAGTCTTTTATATTTACTTGCATATTTGAGTATTAATGTTGGAATAATTAATTTGATTCCTTTTCCAGCTTTTGATGGAGGACATATTTTGTTTTTACTAATTGAAAAGATTCGAAGAAAGCCAGTTTCTTCTAATGTGGAGGCTACAATTACGGGAATTGGATTTATTTGTATGATTTTATTGATGATATATGTTACTTGTCATGATGTGATTAATTTATTTCATTAAGAAAGGGGCTTGATGGCTTCTTTTTTTGTTCGACATTTTTTTAAAAAATGTTATACTGTTGTCATGAGGAGTGAGTAGAGTGAAAAAGAATAGAAAAATCAAGAAGGGGAAGAAAGTATTTCTTTTTATTGGAGGAATTATTTTAATTATTGTTATTTTCTTTGCTTATCTTGTTGTTTGTGATTTGCAGCAAGAAGATCTTTTAAAACAGGAAGTTATTAATGTTTCAAATAAAGACTTATTTAAAGATGATTATCGAATTGAGGTAAAGACTACAGGAGATTATGCTTATATTGAAGAAGCAGTAAAGAAATTTTATAAGGAATTATCTGATAATGTTAAGATTATTTCTGATAATTTTAGTAATGAGGAACTTACTACTATTTTAGCTCCAGCAACTTTAGAGGCAGAAAGACCTAATTTTGAAAAAAGTTATCAGTTGTTAAGTTCTACAAAGAAAAATACAATAGATGCTTTAAATCATATTATGCTTTTATGTGATGAAAATTATATTAAAAAACTTATTGATAAAGAAAAAGTTGATAACTATTCTTATGATTTATATTTAGATTTAATGGATACGAAAGATGATATTCAGGAACTTACTGAATTAAAGAATAATATGGGAAATTTATCTCATGATATTGAGCAGTTTTTAGGTAAAGTGGAAGAAGTTTTAGACTTTTTAAAGAATAATAATTCTTCTTGGACAGTTGGGGAGAATCAAATTTATTTTAATTCTAATGAATTGGTTGTACAGTATAATAATTTGTATGATGAATTACAAAAATTAAGTAGTAAGTTATCAGATGATTCAAAGTCTTTAAATGGTAAATCTTCAAATCAAAGTCAATCAAAGGCTGATCAGGTTTAATAAAAAGTACCTCGTTTATGGTTGAGGTACTTTTTATAGTTCTTTAGTGATAATTAGTGTATTTAAAATATTTTTACTTCCTACTAATAGTTTTAGCCAGTAGTCATCTAAAGAACTAATGACTACTTTTTCTTCATCACTTGAGGCATGAATAAATTGGTTGTTTCCAATATAAATTCCGACGTGTCCTGGATAACTGTTACTTGGTGTTGGAGTGGTATCATTTGGTGATTGTCGGTGAAAAAATATAAGGTCTCCTATTTCTAATTCTTTGATGTATTCTTTTTTGTGAGAGTCGTTTTCGATGTATTTTTTTAATGTTCCTATGGAGCTGGTCATTTGTTTGGTTGTATCTCCAATTCCGTAGCCATTTTCTTCAATGTCTATGTTGAATAATTCTTTATAAATATATTTTGTTAGTCCTGAGCAGTCGAAACTGTCAGGTCCAATATTTCCCCATATATAAGGTTTATTTAATTGGAGTGTTAAGAAGTCAAGGATATTTTTTTGATATAATTCTTTCATTTTTCCCTCCATTAAAATATATGTTATTGTTTTAAAAAAAGAAAGGTTACATATATTTTAATATGAAAATGAATTTATTAATTAAGGGAATAATTATTGGAATTGCTAAGATAGTTCCTGGATTTAGTGGGGCTATTTTGATGATTAGTTTTGGGTTATATGATAAGGCGATTGAGGCGATTACTAATTTTTTTGCTAATCCGAAAAGAAATTTTTCTTTTTTGTTTTTTCTTTGTATAGGAATTGGGATAGGGATAGTGTTATTTAGTCGAGTAATTTCTTATTTTTTGGTGAATTTTCCTCTTTATTCTTCTGTTTTTTTGATTGGACTTATTGCAGGAGGAATTCCTAAATTAAGAAATGAGGTATCTATTTTTAGGGATTATTTCTTTGTGGTTGGAGCGATGGTTGTGATGTTTTTTCTTTCTTTTTTAGCGGGGGATAGCGTGTATGTGGTGAAAAATACTTATTTGGATGTTTTGGTTTTTGTTTTTTCTGGTTTTTTAGAGGCAATTGGTACTGTTGTTCCAGGGGTTAGTTCGACTTCTCTTTTGATGTTAGTAGGGGTATATCATTATTTTGTTAAAGTTTTGGGTAATTTATTTCTTCCTTCACTGTTTTATTCTAATTTATTTTTTCTTCTTCCTTTTAGTATTGGTTTTATTTTAGGAGTAATTAGTATTTCCATGTTTATTCATTATCTTTTTACTTGGTATAGAAAAAAAACTTTTGCTGTTATTTTGGGGATATCTTTATCTACTATTGTTATTTTACTTTTTCAAGTAGTTAGAGATATTCGTAGTTTTTCTTCTTTTTTGATATGTTTACTTTTGTTTGGAGTAGGAAATTTTATTACAATAAAATTAAATTAAGAGGATTATTTCTTTCGAAGTAATCCTCTTAATCCTTTGAATTCTTTTGTTAATGGCATAAATGGTTTTACATCGATATGAGGGAAGGCATTTAATAATCTGGTTTGGAAGATTTTGTGTCCTTCTTTCATTTTGTCACTGACCATTTTTTTGAATTCTGTGGTGGAATCTTTTTTGGCTTCTATGTTAGAAATGGTTTTCTTAAATCGATTCATAATGTTGAAAGATATTGCTGTATCAATCATTAAAATTATGAATAAGATAATTCCAATAATGATGATAGTATTTTTACTAAGTTGATTTAATATTTCATTTAATATTGGATGGGAAATGTATATAATAGCCACTCCTCCAAGTCCAAATAATATGGCATTTTCGCCACAAATGCGTCCATTTAGATTAAATTTTTTTTCACTATAATCCCAAAGCCTGGTTTTGAATAATTTTTCCATGATATAGCTGGTGAAGTATTCTAGTACTGAACAAATCACAACACTAAGTAAGAAGACAGTGACAATATTGCCTTTGTACTGTTCTAAATAAAGAATCATTCCTAAAGAGCCACATCCATATATTGGACAATATGGACCAATTAAGAATCCTCGATTGACAAAGTGAATGGGTTTTGCTTGTAGACTAACGAAAGTAGATTCTACTATCCATCCAATAACAGAATAGGCAAAGAAAATAATAAAATAATAAAAAAATGTTTGCATATATAACTCCTTTACTTTTAAGAGTATACCATTTTTTATTATTTTAAACAACTGTATTTAAAAAATTTTACTCTATTAGTTAATTTAGATAAATTTGGGAATAATTTATGCTATTTTGTTATAGAAAGGTATGTGATAGAATGAGGGGTAAATTAATTGTTATAGAGGGAACAGATTGTTCAGGTAAGGAAACACAGGCTAATTTGTTGGTCAAAAAATTAAATGAGATGGGGATAAAGTCCCAAAAATTATCTTTTCCTAATTATGAAACAGCAACGGGAAAAATTATTGGTTCTTGTTATTTAGGAAAAGAAGATTTATGTCAAAAATACTTAACTAGTAATGAAGGCTGGTTTAAAGAAGGAGCTAGTAATGTAGATGGTATGGTTTCTTCTTTGTATTATGCTGCTGATAGAAAATATAATATTATGGAATGTGAAAACTTATTATTGCAAGGAGTTAATGTTGTTTTGGATCGTTATACTTTTTCTAATATGGCACATCAGGGAGGAAAAATTATTCATCAGGAAGAAAGGTTTCAGTTTTTTAAAAAGATTGAGACGTTAGAGTTTGATATTTTAAATCTTCCAAAACCAGATTTGGTTATTTTACTTTATGTTCCTTTTCAAGTTACTTTAGATTTGCAACAAAAGCGTTGTATAAGTCCTGATCAAAACGAAAAAGATAAAAAACATTTAAAAAGGGCAGAGCAAACTTATTTGGAATTAAAGGCTTTATATCATTTTAAAATGGTAGAATGTACTAAAGATAATAAAATGAGAGATATTGAAACAATTCATCATGAGGTTCTTTCTCTTGTTAAAGAGATTATGGATTAGTGTAAGAATATGGATCGGTGTAAAGGAAAATTTTTTTCTCTTTTTTTCTTTTTTTGTGTTTTTTTCTTTTGTCTTTTTTATTTATATTTTTTAAGAAATATAACTGATGATGAGTTATATAATTATGGGTATGCTCATAATATTTTAAGTCATTTAATTCCTTATCGGGATTTTAATATGATTGTACCACCTTTATTTTCTTATTTTTGTGCATTATTTCAATTTGTTTTAGGGGATAAATTGATTGTTTATCACATGGTTATTTCTTTATTAGTTACTTTTATTTTCTTTCTTGTTTATCCTAAGTTGGGGTATTCTTCTTTTGCTATTTTGTCTTTTAGTTTATGTTATCCCTATTTTGGGTATAATACTTTTTGTTTATTTTTATTGTTTTTATTATTTTCAATACAAGATAAAAAATATTATTCTTTGTTATCTCCAATTATTATTATTTTTATGGTTTTAACAAAGCAAACCTTTATTTTTCTTGCTATTCCTAGTTTGATAGAAAGTAAAAATAAAAAAAGAACTTTAATTATTTATTTAATAGGATTTTTTTGTGCTTTACTTTATTTTGTATGGTTTGATAATTTATATCAATTTATTAATTATTGCTTTTTGGGAATGTTTGATTTTGCTTCTATGAATAATAATTCTGGTGGAATTTTAATATGGATTGAATGTTTTTTTATTTTTTTTCTATTTCTTTATTATTTGCGTTATCGAGATATACAAACTTTATATATTGTTCTTTTTCAGATTGTAGTTTTTCCTATTGTTGATTTTTTTCATTTTTGTATTGGAATAATTCCTATTATTTATTTTCTTTTTCAAAAATTTCGTTCTTATCGATTGATTAATCATTTGTTATTTGTTTTTTTCTTTGTTATTGCTTGTACTTTGCATTTTGTGATGATTACTAAGACAAAATATGAGTATTTAGAGTATTATCCAGTAAAGAATTTTATGCAGTTTAGACTTGTTCCTTGTAGTACTTCTAGTAATGTTTCTAAAATAAAAGAAGAAATTGAAAATAATCCTTCTTTAGATGTATTTTTCTTAGGGACTGATGCTTATTTGATGAAGTTAAATTTGGATATTCCTATTAATCAATTTGATAATATTAATAATGGTAATATGGGGTATCATGGAGTAAAAAATTATATTTTGGAAATAGAAAATATTTGTGAGGATAAGAAGTGTATGTTTGTTTTTAATGATGAAGAAGCAACAGGAAAAAGACCTACTCAAACTAATCAAATTCTTTTAAATTATATTAAAAATAATTATAAGCAATACTATTCTTCGGCAAGTTTTGATCTTTATAAAAATTTTTAAAATTGGTTGCAATTTTTAGTTTATTTTGTTATACTTAAGAAAATAAGGAGGATTAAGAAGTGAAACAAAATGAAAAAAGGAAACAAGGTGTTTCAATTAATAATGTTTTTTATGCTGTAATTGGAGTGGCAACTTTAATGATTGCTGTTATTGGGGCAACGTTTGCATATTATACTGCTACTGCTACGAATGCAACAACATTAAAAGGTAATATGGCAACAATTAAGTTTGATCTTGATGTAAAGAAGGTAACAGATAAAGATAACACAAGGGGTGGCTTGATTCCAATGTCTAATAACATGGTGGAACAAGCTTTGACTAAAAACGCAGCAGTAGATGGAAAAGGAATTTGTGTAGATGATAATGGTAACGCTGTTTGTCAGGTATATAAGATTACCGCAGTAAATGCCAGTACTGCAAGTATGTTTTTAGATGGATATGTGACATTATCAGGTGGTTCAGGTACTCCTGCTGATTATACAGCGAAAGGTAGTAATAGGACGACAATGAGATGGGCACAAGTATTCTGTAGTTCTGAAGCGTCTAATTTAGTTACTGCTTGTACAACAGCAGGAAAATCAACAATTCGTTCAACAAATGCAATTGCGTTTACTGCTTTAGGTGGTACTTCTGTAAAGAATAATGGATTAAATACGGAGGAAATAAAAACAGCTCGTGCTGATGTTACTTATGATGCTAGTAGTACTAATGCGGCTGTAATTCAAAATAATAAATATGAAGTAATTAAGCAAAATTATATTCGTGTTAGTGATCATACTGCTGGAGACTATTCTTATAAGAGAGTAAATGATATTACTTCTGCATTAGTATATAATCAATATTTGGAAGCAAATGATAATGATGCAGGAAATAATACAGGTACAAGTAGTAGTACATTTAAAGATGCTCAAGTATATTATATTGTTGTTTGGTTAAGTGAAAACGGTCATAATCAGACACAAGGTGCTAATGGTGCAAGTACTACTTTAGCAAACTTTTTTCAAGGAAATGTAACTTTTATTTCTGCACAAGGTAGTGAAGTAACAGCTACATTTAATGGTCATATTAGAGTTACTCCAAATACGTAATATTAATTTGGTTGATGAGAAATGATTATTTGGTTAAATATATATAATTTATTTAATAAGCTAGTTATTTCTTTATCTGTATTAGGAATTTTATTGTAAGATGTTAAATATGTTTAAAATTATGTCAATAATTTAGGAAAATGTCTCAAAAAAATTTAAACATAAGCGGGAAAATA
>ENA-OPWR01001391-OPWR01001391.1-human-gut-metagenome-genome-assembly--contig:-NODE-1391-length-18702-cov-1.666220_pt1 | contig 18702 bp, 10 predicted proteins | sample MGYA00241507_ERZ502006 | MGnify/ENA primary metagenome ERZ502006 (study PRJEB25962, sample SAMEA2043041) | human gut metagenome | biome: human gut; feature: human-associated habitat; material: faeces...
TTACGATGTCCCGGAGCCAACTTTGCAGAATGTATAACAGCCCCACCAAAATCGGCATAATATTTATTGCGGAAGTTATATCCCAACTGCATGCCCAAATTTACATTGCTTGTCTTATGATATTCTCCTGAATAACTTTGTTGATAACCAGAGGCTATTAACATGGCAGCCAAATGATGATCATCATTAAAAGTGTTTTCGTAATCGAACTGGCCGGAGAATAAAACAGTCTGGTTATCCGAACTGCCGCTGATATTCTGCACACCGGACTTCTTGTCCTCATTGTATTTTGTCAAACCGACAATAATATCTTTCCGCCATTATTAGACCAGGTAGGCGCATATGTGGCATAGCTGTTATTATAAGAAGTAATATAAGCAGTAGAGTAATCTACAGAAAACCGAGTATGAAAAGAGAGTCCTTTCAACACCTTGTCCAAACCAATGTTCACTCCCGCATCAAACTGGAACGAACGATCTGTTGCTTTACTATAACCTGAAGCATAATAATCGCCAAATACATTTGTCATATCAGATTGTGTTCCTGCCAAAAAGTATTTTCCATCAACTATATTATTGCTATTCGCCACCAAATCCCATGCACTGGCTGCATTTGCATCAATATAACTCAACGGAATCAACGGAGAAATACGATTGGGACGCAATGTAGATGCCGCACTCCAATAATAAGACCCATTGGCACTACGACGTGAATAGAAAGATACTTTAGCATTCACATAAGCTGTAATAAAGTCATTCAATGTCAAATCTACGTTACCGCGAATATTTAAACCATTGGTCCCATTATGCTTCGCTTCACCGATTTTGAAAACGTCATTGGAACGAAGATAATTTATATTCGTATAAAAATGGGCACGATGATTGCCACCCGAAATTTCGGCTGTAACATCCGAACGATTATATGCCTTCTTGATATAGTCCGACGAATACATATTCACATTAGCATAACGATAAGGATTCTCACCGGATCCATAATGGTAAATATCCTCCGCACTATAGAGAGCACCGAGCCCGTCATTGGCACGTGCTTCATTATAAAGAGTCATGTATTCGGCCGAACCTAAATATTCGGGGTAACTCTTTGCGACATAAAACCCTGTATTGGCGCGTACATCTACTTGAAGATCCGTACTCTTACCTCTTTTAGTTGTAATCATAATTACTCCTTTAGCCGCACGACTTCCATAGAGCACCACAGCTTGCGCACCTTTCAAAAAGGTTATTTGGCTGATTTCCGTAGGAGAAATATAATCAATATTGCGAGGTACCCCGTCCACCAATATCAGCTTTTCATCCATTCCCCACAATGAGTTACCATTATAACCACCGACATATCCCTGCATATCGGTCAAGCTCCATGTATTGTAATTTTTCTTCGTCAATTCCTCTACATTTACTACTGAGGCACCTCCTAATAAATTGTTCTGAGAAACCTTTCGGAAAGCCACCTGCACCAACGAATCGTTTTGCAGCGAACTTGCATTATCCCCTGCCAACTCTTGTGCACCGGCAGAAATAACAACCGGAAAAACAAGCACTGCACTGAGAATGAATCTTCTATATATATGTTTCATTGTTTATTCATTTATAATTATACATTCAGTAACCATAAGAGATTACCATCCCGGATTCTGCGGGAATTCAGCATACAGATACACGTCATTATCCAATAAGGGGAACCAGTAATGCTTCGTTCCAAATACCCGTTTCAAAATAGTCTCCTCACGGAAGTTTCTCACTTCTGCCTCTGCCGGATCATTATTCTTATAAAAGTCTTCATTCTCTACACGTTCGAATTCTTGTGAAGTCTTAATAGTATAGGGCTCTTCGGTCAGCAGCAACCAACGCTGCAAATCGTTAAAGCGGAAACCTTCAAAAGACAACTCGACAGCACGTTCACGACGAACTTCATCCATAAATTTCTGGGAATTGGAAATATATTCCGGACAAAGAGTACCTTTTTCATCACCCGGTTCCCCTCCACCAACAGGGCCTACTCCTGCACGTTTACGCAAAGTATTGATCGCATCTTCAGCCGTTTTACCAAAATTCGTAGATTTACCTGCAGCACCGTCTACTGCCGCACAAGCCTCAGCATACATCAGATAAATATCCGCCAAACGCATGTAAGGTAAATATGTATGCAGGTTACCCGACCAATTATAGAGTCCGTCATATTTATTAGCCTGATGCGGTACTAATTTCTGGATGAAATAGCCGGTACGGCTAGCATTGGCCACGGCTCTCATAGCTCCGCCCGTATACAGAGTGCAATAGCGCAAGAATTCCTTGTCTGCTTCAGGAATAGCTGCATTGACATAATGGAATCCGTCAAAAACTATGTCATGATAAAAACGGGCATCACGATTTCTAAATGGAAAATTCTTTCTAAAACCGGATTTTGTTTCATCTTCACTCAATGGCAAACCGTTCTCCATACCATATAAATTCACATAGTTGGCAGTAGGTTGGTGGATGATATTATCATGTTCAACCAAACCATAAATTTTAGGTCCCCACAACTTGGTCATATTCCAGTTACTACCGTTGAAGTCTTCGGACGGACCACGGAAAATAGCTTCTGTAGTACCCGGCATTTTCCAGTTCTGACCAGTAGTATAGAATATTTCAGAATAACTATTAGAAGCAGATGCCGATTTGGTATGATTATAAATATCACTATAATCAAACTGCGCCAATGCATATTGCGTCTGCCCGCTTTCGACAAGTGTCAGTAACTCTCCGAATGCCTCTGCTGCTTTTTTTGCATATTCTGTATTGTAATTGTAAGTATTGCTTCCACCTAGCTGCGCACCATGTTCCATCAGAGGACTGGCAGCCCAAAGATAATTCTTGCCCAGATAGCCTAATGCCATAATCTTGTTGATACGCAAATCATTCTTACCCGCGGTTTGTTTGCCAACAGTTGTGTTATCCCAATTAATAGGAAGCAAATCCGCTGCCATACGGAAATCGACTGCTGCTTTATCTGCACATTCCTGATAACTCAGACGTGGCAAAGACATTTTCTCTGTAGCAGATAAGACTGTATCAATATAAGGCAAGCCACCAAAATATTGCATCATTTCAAAGTGCCACCATGCGCGGAAAAAATAAAGCTGACCGGCAATCAGTTTTTTCTCCTCATCCGTAGCTTCCGTTAACCTTTCTAGATTAGCGATACCGATGTTAGCCTTACGTATACAATACCATGCATGTGGCCACAGTGAATGTTTAAACTTAGCATTGCCGTCACTGTTCGGATGATAAGTAGCCGTAGGATCACTGCCGGTACGATAGAGCCAGCATTGATTATTGGTAGACCATGCACGGAAGTTACCCAAATCGACCTGATGCGTCATGTGGCTGTCACCTTCCGGGTTGAATATTTCATCATCTCCCCAGTTCCAGGAAGTAGTATAATTGTTCTTCTCCTTATCAGGAATACAGTTGTATATTTCTTCGATAAACCCCTGAAAATTCCTAAAGTTCTTAAATGCTTCTTCTTCAGATACAGTAGAGTCAGCTTCCTTGTCTAGATAGTCCTCACAAGATGAAAATCCCAACGAGAAGAGCAATAAGCTACCGCATAAAAGAGTTCTATATATTTTTCTCATAGTACTTTGATTATAATGTAAATTTAACACCTAAGTTGAAACGTTTCACCGTAGGATACGCCCCTTGATTACCCGAACCTGCAAAATTCGATTCACGGTCGTCCGGCATCTTAGACCATACCCATAAGTTGTTTCCATTTAAGTAAATCTTCAAATTTTTCACCCCGAGTTTTCGCACCCATCCATCTGTAAAGGTATAGGCTATCTCCGCATTTTTCAGACGAATATAAGAACCATCATAATAGTATTGCGTACCATTACTGTAACCGCTCACCTTTGACAACCAGCGCGGAGTTACAACATCGGCCGCATCGCCAACCTCAGACCACCAGCTACCCTGGTCATACACCGTATTCATCTGACTGCCAAAACTGGTCAACTGAACGACACGAGTCACATTGTTTACACCATAGAACTGAACAAAAGCACTAAATCCCTTCCACTCAAAGCCAAGAGTAGCATTATATGTATTCTGTGGAGTATCAGAGTAACCGTAAGGAGCTTGGTCCTTGCTGTCGACGACACCATCCCCATTGAAATCGACAATATAATAGTCTCCGGGAAGACGTTGTGAATTGTTTGTATCATGCTGCGGGCTACCAATCACATCGTCATAAGAATTCAAATATCCATTATCAATATATGCCTTATTCTGACCAATGGCATAACCAGCCACCTTTTGATACCCAGCCAACAATGGAGCATCGTCTTTTTCAAGTATCTTATTTTCCGCATGGGTCATGCTCATATTAGCCCAAACGCGCATCTTATTGGAAAATGTCTTGTTGATACGAAGTTCCAACTCATAACCTTTGGTTCTAACCTTACCTAAGTTAGCAGTAACTGCTGTAGTACCAAAATAAGAAGGAATAGCCCGATCGCTTCCACCCACCAGAATATCAGTACGTTTATCACGAAAGACTTCCACGCTACCTGCAAACAAACCATCCAAAAAAGAGTAATCAATACCAAAATTTAATTTCTTTACTTTCTCCCAATGCACATCAGAATTACCTACTGCTGATTCACGATACCAAGTATATGGACTTTCACCACGATCTACATCCAAAGACGAGGTTCCGCCGTAAGCCCATTGGTTCATATACAACCAACGTGTTTTTACATTATCATCACCGATTTCACCATAAGAAGCACGAATTTTCAACATATCCAAAATTCTGCGTTCTTTCAAGAATTTCATAAACGGTTCTTCACTAACCATCCATCCGATAGCACCGGAATTAAAGAATGCAAAACGATTTTCTTTGCTGAACTTCTCGGAACCATTATAAGCACCATTATATTCAATAAAATACCTATCCGCCCAATTATAAGTAGTACGGAATGCCCAGTCTTCACGATAGTGAGGAATTTCACTTCCTGTAGCCGTTTCTTGACGACTGAACAATCCCATAAGGGTAACATTATGCTTTCCAAAACTACGGGCCCAATTTAACTGTGCCTGATAATTAAGGTTACGCTGTGTCGCCCAATTCTTGACTTCACCACCTTCCGTATTCCACATTACACCCTGCATAAAATCAAAACCTGTATTGTTGTCATACGACTTTTTATAACTGACCTCCCCTGTATCCGGATTAATCCATTTATGTTGTGCGTCGTTATATAGGTCATTGATACCGCGCTTCCATTCTACAAAAGTATTATCCCAAGAAACCATAGCCCTTGCACTCAATCCTTTCGTTATAAAGCTCAAATCCTGTTCCAATGCAAAGTCAGTTGTTATCTGTGTAGTAGTGGTAGTCATCGTACCTCCCAATGAAACATTTTCTGCAGAATTGGTAACATTCGAAATATTCGGATAATATCCCCATGAACCATCCGAATATTTTGGAAGAAATACATCCGGAGCAATATTATACGCCCCCGCCCACTGCTGGGCAATCGACCAGTCGGCCGAGCTATCATAATTGGAATTATTATAAGGAGTTTTCTTGTATCCATTAGAGCCCGCTACATTAACCTTAAAAACAGTACTCTTGGTTATCTGAAAATCCAGATTACTACGCACATTAATTCTGTCATATCCATAACCGGAATTATAATCACGCCCATTATCAAATACATCGAACAAGTCCCCCTCATGCACATAATCGACAGAAGCAAAATATTTTACAAACCGAGTTCCACCGCTGACATTCACATTTGCATTGTAGGACATCGCATAGTCTTTGAACAATACATCCTGCCAGTCCACATTCGGATAGCGTTCCGCTTCTTCCAAATTTGCCGGATTACGATACTTATTAATTATTGACTGCGGCTTTATGTACGACCATGAATCTGGATACAAGCTCAACTCATGCTCAATAGCCATATTGCGTGCCATCAAAGCATCATAAGAATCCAACTTGTTAGGAAGCTTGGAAGGTATCTTCATCGTGGCATTGGCTGCTATGTTTATTTGGGCAGCTCCCTCAGTTCCGCGTTTAGTCGTTACCAAAATGACACCATTTGCACCTTTCACACCATAAACAGCAGTTGCAGAAGCATCCTTCAAGACAGAAATAGATTGTACAGAAGCAATATCCACACTGCTCATCGGACGTTCTATGCCATCCACCAGTACCAACGGGTCACTATTATTCCATGAACTAGTCCCACGTATTGTGATTTTCGGTTCTTCTTCACCTGGCATACCGGAACTTTGAGTCGTTATAACCCCCGGTAGGTTACCGGTTAACGCCGCACCAATATCAGAAATACCAGCCGCCCGTTCCAATACTTTTCCAGTGGTCTGCGTGATAGCACCTACCACACTCGCTTTCTTCTGTTGTCCGTAACCTACAACTACTACTTCTTCCAGTTGTTTAGTATCATCTTCCAACACCACTTTAAAAAGACCTTTGGAAACCACTTTTACCTCCTGTGGTTTCATTCCTACATACGAAACAATAAGGGTAGACTTCTCATTGGGTACGGTCAATACAAAATTTCCATCTATATCTGAAATCGTACCTATTGAATTATTACCCTTTAAAACTACTGAGGCTCCAATGATTGTCTCACCATTACTGTCAAGAACCGTTCCCCTCACCGTTATCCCTTTCTGTGCTGATGCTGTTACAAAACTAAACAACATAAGGAGAAACAAGTAAGGAATCTTTTGAATTTTCTTCGTTACATTTTTCATTACCATTAGTTTAAGATGTTAATTAACTACATTGTTTTCTAATCATCATTCTTTTTTTAAGTGCGTTAGCCATCATTATAAATATCACCCATAATTACTAGCATTATATTTATATAAAAAAAATAATTATTTGCAAGTAGCGTATAATCCAATTGTAGTACCGGTAAATCCACCAGCCGTTGTAGTAGAGAGATAACTAGGGGCTACATCTTTACAAAGCAGTTTCCAGCTTTTTTCACCATCAATAGAATAATAGAAATCGTAACCAATTCCTTGAGATACTAATTTCAAATATACTTCATTTGTATCTGCGTCTATTTCATCTGAAGCCAATGTCTGTTCCTTTTCACCGATTTGTTTCAGAGAAATATTTTTATTCTCACCCACTTTATTCAAGCAGAAGAAATATTGATGTGTCTCATCTTTAAACAACAGCATTCCGGCTGTTTCCTTATCGTTAGAAGGATTGAACAACATACGTGTAGCACATTCAAATTTATGATGTTGTAACCGACGACAAACAAATGCCGGAGTTTTCTTTTCCGTAGCGCTAATATCTGCACACTTCAAGGTCAGGTATCCGGGTGTTTCCGACAAAGAATATAGATCGGATGCAGAAGTTCTTAAAGTCATCCATGGCATATCAAGTACAGGAGAATCAAAGTTCTCTACTAACTCGAAATTACCATAAGTAACTGTCGTATCGCGTTTCACACCTTCACGTTTTACAATCATAGGTACTAAATCATCGCCTTGTGTCATGTACGGGAATCCATCTTCACTCCATTTCACCGGCATCATAAATGTTTCACGTCCCAAATTCTCAAACTGATTATTAATAGGGCGACAAGCCAGAAAAACAGCCCACCAATCTCCCTCTTTTGTTTGAATCAAGTCTGCATGACCAGCACAGGTTACCGAATTAGGACGGTCAGAATTCAAATGTCTTTGCGTCAGAATCGGATTGTTTTTCCATGGAAGAAATTTACCCATCGGAGAATCACCACGGAAAATCACTTCCGAATGCCAGTTTCCCGTTCCACCTTCGGCGGACATCAAGAAATACTTTCCATTTATTTTATATAAATGAGGACCTTCTATCCAAATTGGTTTGTCTGCCGGTTGAGCTCCTTTGTTTACAAGAATTTTACGGGGACCGACCGTCTTATCTGTTTTCACATCAAACTCTTGTATACGTATAGTACGGTGTCCGCTATATTCAGGCTTATTATCCGGAGCCTCATCATTATTAACAATATATGCCTTACCATCTTCATCAAAAAAGAAAGAAGGATCAATACCTCCGACCTCCGGCAACATGACGGGTTCCGACCATTCACCAAACGGGTCTTGCGTCTTAACAAAGAAATTTCCGGCTCCTACATTGGTTGTTACCATATAATATGTCTTGTTATACGAATTATAAGAAATAGCCGGAGCAAAAATACCGCCACTCACTTTCTGTCCTTCCATATTCACTAATTGCGAAGCACGGTTCAACACATGCCCTATCTGTTTCCAATTCACCAAGTCTTTGCTGTGAAAAATAGGAACACCGGGGAAATAAGTGAATGTAGATGTTACCAGGAAATAATCACCTTCTCCATTTGTGCAAACACTAGGATCAGAATACCATCCCGGCAAAATAGGATTATAGAAATAGTCTTCATCTGACAGAGGATTGGAAATATAAAAATCATCATTTCCTTTATAAGAAAAATAATCAAAGAGAGCCACAGATTTTCCAATAGCCGGTAATTGTTGTCCTTTCTTTGAGTTACATGACATCATTGTTATCCCCAACATAAATATGGAGAGCCGGACGATTGACATTAATTGTATTACCTGTGTATTCTTCATAATACCTCTTATTTTCTTTATAATCAAATATGAATTACTGATCTTTTTCTGCAAAGATATGCCAGCTTATAAAACTACAAACATAATTATGTTACGGGCTTCTTTTCCTAAATAACATCTTCATTTTCAATGTTACATCTATCTTTCCCCTTGTAGCACGCCCTAATAATTACACTGATTATAAGCACATTACAATCTTATTTTTTTTGAATAAAAGCTATTCAAATTCCCAATAATCCAGATTGAAAAGTTTGTTTCCTTTCTCTCCTTTAAAGCAGAAATAAAGATCATGTACACCCTTTGCATTCTTTATCCGGCATGACATCTGTTTATATATATCCAGTCCTCCTGTCGGTGATATACTGACACTGCCTATTACCGGACCTTCAGTGCTGTCCAGACGAATTTCTATCATTCCGCCTTTTTCAACACAAGCTGCGCTTACACTGAATTTCTTTGCTCCCTTCTTGCCAAAGTCGACACCACGCACACACAGATATTCATTATCATCAATATCGGTTATATACAAACCACCATTCTTATGATTTTCAGCTTTAAGACCATATCCCCAAGCCATCGTTTCAGCTTCCACTCTACGGTAAGGATTAAAGTTTTCAATCTGTTCCAGTTTCGTCTCCTGCCAATAAGGAACTTCCTTAATAGTTCCATCCGGATTATAATGCATTTTTGCAACAGAGACCGAACGGCGTTCCTTATGATCCAAAGTCTCCAAATGAAGCAAATCATAATTTAGGCCAAATACATAAGAACTACCTTTATAATCGATAATTCCAGGATGATTTCCTCTACTCCGCTCTGTTGGACGCATAATATATCCTTTTGTACTCCATGGTCCGGTAGCTTTGTCGCTCATGGCATAGCCAATCCCTTCCGGGCAACAAGTTGAAGCGAAAGCCATGTAATAATGCCCGTTCCGTTTATACACCCACGGACCTTCCTGGTAATGTTCCGGTTTATTTTCCACTTGTACAATTTCCCCCGAATATGAAATCATATCCTCATTCAGTTTCACATAATAAACATTCGGATTGCCCCAATACATATACGCTTGTCCGTCATCATCAATAAATACGGTCGGGTCAATGTCGTACCAATGCTCCTTTTGCCAAACCAGCGGTTTGTTCAAAGGGTCTTTAAAAGGGCCGTAAGGAGAGTCGGAGACCAATACGCCAATACCATTACCATGAATCGGACAATACATATAAAATTTGCCATTACGTTCGATGACTTGTTCTGCCCAGGCACCGTTATCACGTTTCACCCAATCAAAACTCTTCAGAGAAGCGACCGCTCCATGATCGGTCCAATTGACCATATCAGTGGAAGTATAAAGTAACCAGTCCAACATTTTGAATCCTTCGGCATCATCCTCATCATGAGTTGTATAAAGGAAAACGGTATCATTATATACCATCGGAGTCGGATCAGCGGTATATTTTGTCTGGATAATAGGATTTTGTGCCACCCCCGAAGTAGCAGCAGTCATTGCCAACAAAAACGACACGCCTAAAAATTTTAAGTTTCTCATATTCTTTTATTTTAAATGGTTATCTGGTTATTAATACTCCACCATTACAAGGAATAGCCAACTGTAATTCTTGTTTCTTCCCTATTTCTATTTGTTTCACATCGCCCTGCAATGCCTTATCATCACTAAATAGTCTCACCTTTTCTCCATTGGAGAACATCGGCAAATTAACTTTAAGTTTCAGTGTTTCCTTCTGCGCATTTACTCCGGCAATATACCATTTATCTCCATGACGACGGGCAAGAATAACGTATTTCCCAGGATAACCGTCAATGAAACGTACCTCATCCCAAGTCGTTGGAACCTCTTTCATAAAATCAATTGCCCACGATGGAGCATCGGTCAGGTTATTCGGTGCCAGAGCAAAATGCTGTACCGGACTCTGAAATAGAACCGCCGTAGCCAGTGCGTAGACATCTGATGTCACCCGCCGGCTTCCCCGTGGAGCATTATCCGCATTATAATATTTGTTCAATGCACTACCTCCAAAATCCATGCTACCTACAGTGTTACGAATAAACGGGTGCAAGGTAGCATTAAAGGCCTCATGATCACAGCTGCCTTGAGAGAAATGAAGATTTTCACTAGCCAATACAGCCTCACTCGATGCGAAGTTAGGATACATACGTTCCCAGCCACGAGGCAAAGTACATCCATGGAAAATAACTAAAAGACCGTACTCATTTGCATCCGACAAGATATCCTCATACAACTGCATAGTCATTTGCTTGTCACCTCCGAAAAAGTCAACTTTTATTCCACGAATACCAATGCTTTGCATCCATTTCATCTCCTTACGTCTGGCTATCGCATTATCCATAATACCTCTCGGAGTTTGCGGAGCATCATTCCAATACCCATTCGAATTATACCACAAATAAAGAGCTACCCCTTTGTCCTTCCCATATTTAGCCAATTCTTCAATTTTATCACGTCCTATTTGTTTATCCCACAAGGCATCCACCAACACGGACTGATACCCCATTGCTGCCGAAAAATCAATATACCGGAGTTGCTCTTTATAATTAGTACTTCCATCCATACCGATAATCCAGCTCCATGAACCCCGGCCATACGTATACTCTCCTTTTGCCTGATAAAGCGGTTTTACAACATCAAAAGGAACCGTTGTCTCCACTATTGGAGCCAAAGTCTTGCCCACAGTAACAGTACGCCAAGGCGTCTCACCCGGTAATGCTATCCCCGGAGAAACCGTACCATTCCCATTTGCTTCACCTTCTTGCGGAAATCCAATGGTATACACTCCTCCTTTGTGTCCCAACAGACGGCTCGCACAATATCCACCATTTACTCCCGTTTCGGAAACAAGCACCCAACCATTATCTCCATTACGAAATAGACAGGGAAATGTATATCCTTCTCCCCAGCCATTTTTCCCTGCGACATCATCTGCTGTATAAGACGTCTCATAACTTGGAGAAGTACGGGCAAATCCCCCCATCGGTTTACTTTGCGGACAAAGGAAAGTGGTGGTCTGCGACGGGTGGTGGTTCCGTCAGGAAACGCAAATCCTGTAGCTTCCTTCCTAATCACACAACTTAGTGCTTCACCTTGCGGATACATCTTATATTTAAAAGCAACATCGTTATTACTTATGCGGAATATAACATCATAAATTGTTTTCCCTTGTTGTGTAAACGAAAATACAGCTTCATTTGCCACATAACGAACCTTGCTCTGCTTAATAGAAGCTAACTCGTATGTTTCATCTATTTTATTTGTTGAAACATTCTTCTCCAGCGACATCCCCGATGAGAAATCTCCTATATTTGCAATCATCCCCAATGGAGATGGTTTCAAAAAGAGAACATTGTCATAACTAACAGAATAAGAAGGTCTTCCATCCACATCTGAAACTGTTACTACCAACTTTCCATCAGGACTTGTTATCTGTTTATTTTCTGCACTTGCAACGCTACTACCCAATAACATAGCCATTACTATAAAAAACTTCATCATATTTCTATTTTTCAGATTCTTTTCTACTGACATAATCACACATTCTACTACAATCAAAACCTTACAGAAACTGCCTTCCCATTATAATCGACGCTTTTTTGAGTTCCGTCCTGAAGGGTTACAGTAAACTTACGGTTCTCCAACATTCCCTCATACGCACCTTTTCTTGCCCCTATCGTCAATTTACGAGATGCATTATTCCAAGAGATTGGAATTTCCGTATAAGCTCCTTTTTCGTAATTGTAATTATCAAATTCATCTTCATATAAAATGAAGTTTCCATTCGCACCCGCATATACCTTCAATTCAAGATGACTCCACGGTTTTTCAGTTGCATACTGAACTTGTGGACCGACAGGAATAATACTACCCGCTTTTACATACAATGGAATAACATCCAGTGTAGTCTCTTTGGTAATTTCCTTTCCGCCTTCGTGTTTCTCGTTCGTCCAGAAGTCATACCATAGCGTTCCTGCCGGTAAGTATATGTTAGTAGATTTCGTTTCCCTGAAATCTACAGCAACGTCAGTTTTTGTTTTTTTCGCTCCATCTCTGTTCCATCCTTCTTCTTCGGAGACTTTTACCACAGCTTCCGGTGTATATTGTGCATGAGCAATCGGAGCCACAAGGAGCGATTTTCCAAACATATATTCGTCATTGATATCCCACACCTTTCTGTCATCTACAAAATCCATCATCAAAGCGCGCATAAAACTCGATTGGCGATTGCTCACCTCCCAAGAAGTAGAATAGATATAAGGCAACAGAGAGTAACGCAAACCTATCATTTTCTCGATAGCATCATATACAGGCTCACCCTTCTTTCCGAACTTATAGATTTCCCTATAAACATCCGTCCCGTGCGAACGCATCATCGGATTGAACGTTCCAAACTGCAACCAACGCACATAAAGTTCCTGATACAATGGATTTTTTGAAGCACTATCATCATTCCAGCTTTTATTATAATGTCCTGCAAAAAAGCCACCAATATCACTATTCCAGTGAGGCATACCACACAAAGAAAAGTTTAATCCGGCAGGAATCTGATTTCTAAAACTCTCCCATGTGGAAGCGACATCACCACTCCATACATTTGCACCATAACGTTGTTGCCCCAAAAATCCCGAACGGGTTAAAATAAACACACGTTTGTCCGAAGTCACTTCACGCTGATGGTCGTAAACCCCTCCGACAGTCATCAACGGATAAGCATTGCGCACCTTACGGAACGAGCCCAGATAGGTTTTGGTATCCATATCCTCCGGCTTCCAGTCCAAATGGTCGGGTTCGGTAGAGTCCATCCACCAGGCATCCATTCCCAACTTGAAAATTCTATCATTCAGATATTTCCAATAAATATCACGCGCTTCGGGATTGTAAGCATCATACACTCTTACACCGGAAGGATATTCCATATTGGGGGGCCATGACTCCAATCCCGATTGCGGCCAGGTAGTGAAGTTAAACAACATCCCTTTTTTGTCCAATTCTCTATAAGGTTTAGTCATCGGTCCGAATGACGACCAGATAGATATAGCCATGTGTGCGTTCATCGCATGGACATCCTCAATCATCTTTTGAGGATTATTGAAAGTCGGATTCTGAAAATCCATCGCATTCCACAAATAGTTATGCCCCCAATATTGCCAATCCTGAATAATGCCATCCAAAGGAATACCCAATTCACGATATTTACGAACAACGTCTACCACTTCCTCCTGGCTCTTATATCTTTCTTTACTTTGCCAATAACCATAAGTCCATAAAGGAAACATCGGTGCTTGTCCGGTCAAGTCGCGTACTTGTGCTATTACACCATCGGCATCCTTCCCATACATGAAATAATAGTCTACACAATCACCTACTTCAGAACGAAAAGATGTTTCAACTTCGTTGTCCGTAAAAAGAGTCGGCGAATAGTTATCCCAAAACACACCATATCCTTTAGTGGACTGGAAGAAAGGTGACACATCTTCAACATTTCCCTGTATCAGATTTTTAGTCATGTTCCGCTGAATCATCTTTCCATTTTGCAATTGTCCCAAACCATAAATGGCTTCCTCCTTATCTAATATAAAAGGTTGATAAACCTGATAAGTTTTTGTCCCGGCATCATCGAAATCGATAAACTGCATACCGGATTTCTCTGCCAATAATGATTTGCCATCCTTTGAGAAATAAGAAACAATTCCCGTCCCGGTGTCCACACTGACACTTAGTTCACTGGTGTTCAATACAATCTTATTATCTTGTATATCAGCTTTGAAACTCACCTTTTCAGGTTTGGCAATTACAGAAAGACTCTCTTTTTCATAGGCAACACCTTCCGGAGACTTTATTATCCTCGCCACAGCAGGCGCAAAAAATTGTACTTCTATATCCACTGCATTCACTGTGGTCTTGATACCCGACGATGTTTTCTGATAATTTTGTGCGAATAAAACATTTGTACTGAAGCATAAGCATATACCCCAAAATAGATGATGTATTTTCATAATTATAGAATAATAAGGTTTCTAATTAATTACCAACAGATGTTGCATACAAGCCAATCATTGCTCCTGTAAATCCCTCTGCTACGTTTGTAGAAAGAATATCACCGGAAACGGTTCCTCCTAAATTTATGAAACCCTTGCCATCAATCGAATAATTAAAACGATAATCATCTCCATTGGCTGTTACTTGCAGTGTCACAGGTTTCTCTGTTTCTATTTTCACCTCACCCAGGACACTCGCTTGTCCTTTTTCGGTTCTTTGCAGTATCAGGTAATAGTCTTTTCCCTTTTTAGTGATACCGAAAACATAGTGATATCTTTCATTTTGATAACATGTTATACCGGCAAAATCTTTCTCATTTTTCGGTTTGTACTCCATGGTTGCTGCCGCTGTAAATTGATTATGCTGCTGACGGTAGAACAAGGTAGAAGTAGGTTTCACTTCATTGATATTTGAGGTAAAAGGGACGATCCGCAATCCTTTATCGGTCATATCAACGAATTCTTCACGAGGACCTCTAAGACCGATCCATCTAAGGTCTAATGTCTTATCGGAGAAATCATCCTTAAAGACAAAGTTGCCACTAGGCAAATAACCGTTTTTTCCTGTTTGGTTCTCTACTCCCGAAGGCATCTTCAATGTAGGTTTCATAGGGATAAGCCCATTCTCGAAAACGGGAAATGTTCCGCTCCAGTCCACCGGAAGAATAAAAGTTTCGCGTCCGGTATTCACTCTGTTCTTCTCATTGGGGCGTATTCCTAAAAATACACCATAATATTTTCCGTCGGGTCCCTCCACTAAGTCTGCATGACCAGCCCAGTCTACTTTATTCGCCCGGTTTGCAGGAAAATAACGTTGAGTTAAAATAGGATTATTATTTGACGGAAAATAAGGTCCTTTCGGATGATCACTTACAAAAATGACTTCGCTATGCCAGCCTCCGGTTCCTCCTTCCGCACACATTAAATAATAACGTCCATCTTTCTTATAGATATGAGGAGCTTCAATCCATATCGGCTTTTCTTCTATATTAACGCCACCGTTTACTATGATCCGGTCCGTTCCCGGAACCACTTTATCATTCTCCACATCATAATCCCATATTTTTATGACACGGTGTCCCGAGTAACGCTCGTTTGCTTTAGCAGGAGCATCATTATGTACCACGTATGCCTTGCCATTATCATCAAAGAAAAGAGAAGGATCAATGCCTTCAAATTGAAGTTTGACCGGATCACTCCAGCCATTCTCCGGATTCTTTGTCTTTACCACCATATTTCCAAAGCCACCGGAAAATTGAGTGGTTATCATATAAAACGTATCATTATTGGGATTATATCTTATAGCAGGAGCATATACACCAGCACTAATACCGCAATCTTCAACCTTTAATTGTGACGTTCTGTCCAGCACATGACCGATTTGTTTCCAGTTGACCAGATCATTAGAATGGAAAATAGGCACCCCGGGAAACATAGCAAAAGATGAGCACACTAAATAATAATCATTACCTTTCCGCGTTATACTCGGATCGGGATAGCAACCCTGCAAAATAGGATTATAGAACTCACCCGGCTTTAAAGGATTGTTTTGATAAATAGCATCCTCCCCCTGATAAATAAATTGCGTAAAGACAGGAGCATTTTTTGTTATTTTACCCTTGCCACTCACCTCCATATTAAAAAACAGCATAATAAATACGACAAGCCCCACGGATTGCCAGCCCGACAAAATCAATTTTAATGTTCTCATATTATCACTTTTTATTTTCTATAATTTTCTGTTCCATAGTAGTGTTTGCAAATGTATCGATTCGGTTTTATCATATATGTACAATCATGATACAGGCATCTATATACAGGTTACATTTATCACAGACATGTAACATGATTCTTTTCTGATGTAACAAAAAGCCCCAAAACAGAAAAATGGTAAGATAAATGACTATATTACCTATTATTTCAACACTTTTATTCCCCATCATTTAAAAGACTGAATATCAAGCATTAGCAAATATTCATTTTCCTTTAAAAGAAAGCCCCCGTTGGTTTAAAAGAAACGGGGGCTTGGTTTAAAAGAAACGACCCGTTCCTTTTAAAGGAACAAGGTCGTTCTTTCTTTATTCATTCAATAAATAAATCCGGATTGTCTATCTGTAAAAATAAACAAAATTCCAAAGCGGTATTACTGTACGTTCATTACAATCGTTTTCAACTTATTTCTATCAGAAGTTCCTCCATACAGTAATTCATAAGTACCTTCCAACGGACGCATCGTATTCGACTCTACATCAAACCATTCAAAGTTCTCACCGGTAAGAGGAATAGCTACTGATTCAGTTTTCCCTGCCGGAATATGAACGCGTTTGAAAGCACGCAAGGTATAACGGGGACCTTCCTTATCACCCGGACGTCTCAAATAAACCTGAACCACCTCTTCTCCATCACGTTGTCCGACATTGCTTACCGGAATAGTCAATACTACATTTTCACCTTTGGCGATTGTATTCTTACTCAATTTAGCTTCTCCATAAGTAAACGTAGTATAACTCAACCCGTGACCGAATGGGAAAAGTGGTTGCTGTTGCATATATCGATAGGTACGCCCTTTCATGGAATAGTCTTCAAAGTCCGGCAATTGATTCACATCCTTATAGAAAGTGACCGGCAAGCGTCCACCGGGATTATACTCTCCCCAAAGAGCATCAACGATAGCTGTACCACCCGCCTGTCCCGGATACCATGCCTGCAGAATCGCTTCACAAGTAGTCGTTTCGGGCACTAGTCCGATAGCTGAACCGGAATAATTGATAAAGACAACCTTTTTACCAGCCTTCTTCAAAGCTTTCAACAGATTACGCTGAACGTCCGGAAGTTCAATATCCGTACGGTCACCACCCTTAAATCCGGGAACTTCTACCGGCATTTCCTCACCTTCCAGACTTGGAGAAATTCCACCTGCAAAAAGAATCACATCAGCATCCATTACTCTCTTCACTGCGAAGTTCAAGTCGATCCCGACCTCTTTGCCCAGATCAAAATCAAGTGTAGCCCTTTCATTCCGTTGTTTGAATAAAATCTCGATATGATACTCTTTTCCAGCTTTCGCCTGTAACGTATAGAGGTTCGTCGGATTCTTAACATATATTTTCCGAGCCACTTGCTCACCATTTATAATAAGAGTCACTTCACCATCCAGTTGGAAACGGAAAGCAACATCACCGAACTGCGAAGGACGAAAGACAGATTCATAACGAGCCGAGAAATTAGTGATTTCCACACCGGGCGCAAATGTAGTAGCCCCTGTTGTCGCAAAATGGAACGGAGTGGAAATCTGATCGGTAGCAACCACTTCCCCTTCACGATCACGATTATTCCAATATTCTGCCAAGAAACCGGGTTTACCATTTATGCTACATTCATCAAACAGGCTTTGGAGTGTCTTTCCGTCCACACGGTCACAACCCGGTTCGTATATGATTTGTCCTTCCGGTAGTTTGGCACGGACAGCTTCCAATAAGGTAACCGTATGTGCCGGAATACCGTTATAATTTCCCCACTGCATCACGGAGTCATTGGCATTAGGTCCCATAACGGCTACTTTCAGATGGGTATTCAGAGGCAGGATGTTGTTTTTATTCTGCAAGAGCACCAATGATTCACGGGCCATACGCAAAGCCAGTGCCTGATGTTCCTTACTATTCAACACAGAGGCTGGAATTTCCGACCAAGCCGGTTGTTCGTCCATTTCTCCCAGTTCAAAACGTGCTGTCAACAAACGTTTCAATGAAATATCTATTTCTTTTTCGTCAATCAAACCGGCTTTTACAGCATCCGCCAGTGAAGCATATTCACTTCCACATTCAAGGTCTGTACCTGTCCGCACAGCAGCGGCCGAAGCGTGTTCCTTGTCCGGGTGAGTCCCATGCGTTCCCGGTCTATAGAAATCGGAGATCGCTCCACAGTCAGAGACTACAATGCCTTTGTATCCCCATTCATCCCGCAATATTTGCATCAACAGGCG
>ENA-OPWR01001403-OPWR01001403.1-human-gut-metagenome-genome-assembly--contig:-NODE-1403-length-18538-cov-3.539523_pt1 | contig 18538 bp, 10 predicted proteins | sample MGYA00241507_ERZ502006 | MGnify/ENA primary metagenome ERZ502006 (study PRJEB25962, sample SAMEA2043041) | human gut metagenome | biome: human gut; feature: human-associated habitat; material: faeces...
AAGCCGCATCTGGGATATGGTATTTTTTCTTTTTTCTGACTATTCTAAATCCACAGTTGGCAAAAATGGAAATTCTACAGGATTTTATCTGAATGAAAATCGTAGACTTTTGGATAATTTTCTCTTTCCCTTAGAATAAAATCCTGATTTTGGCTCAAGCCTAAAAAAGAAGTTATTTTATGGAATATTGTTGCACAATATGTAAATGTCTGGTATTCTATAACTAGCATATTTTGCAGATGGAAGGAGAAAAAAATTATGGAAAGAATCAGACAGATGACAGACACACGAAGATGTGCTCTCCTGTGGGCGGCGACGATATTGCTGACGGCAGCATTGTTGTTTTTGTGTGGGGGAAAAGTACATGCGTGGGAAGGGGATGATGATTGGATGCGTGATACATTCAGTCGTTATACAATGGCGGCGATGCTTAGCGGTCAGGAAGAGAACTATTTTAACGATTCCGAGAAACCAGATGCGCTGACAGTGCTTAATTATACTGCATATAAGATGTATCAGGCTGGCGATACAGGTACAATCTCATTTGATACGTTCTATGAGGACTATGTTTGTGCGAACTTTTCAGCAGTTGTAAACAAAGAGGATTTAAAAAATGCGGCTGAGGCGGCTGAGTTAGATAATAGAAAATCCAAATTTTTTGATTATGATAAGGGCACAGGTAAGATAAGAATACTTGATGTGTTAGCAGGTGGCGATTCTAAACAATGTGTGTATATAGGATGGCAGGATAAGGATAATAATAATGATCAAACAGTTCTTTATGGTATGTGGAAAGACCCGGCTCCAGCAGGGGAATGGAAAGATTATTATGTGATATTAACAATTGATGGATATGGAGACGATGCTAAGATTGTTAGTTATCAAAAAATAGAATCTAATGATGTAAAGTTTTCCAGCGAATTTTTCATTAATAATTATGATGACAACGGTGAGTGGGTTGATGAAACAAACTGTACGAGAGAGCTTAATGGAGAAACAAGGGTTATATTGCCATATAATGAAGATGTCCATTCTCGTGCGACTATGACTTATAAAGGTGAAGAAGTAGAGACTACCGGCCTTGCGGGAGTTAAGGTGACAAGTTCAGATAAGGATATTGTTTCTGTATATGATAATAATGAAAACTATGAGGAAATATCTTCTGTTTCGGGGGATAAAGTAGGAACGGTTAAGCTTACGTGTGAATTCCAGTCTAGGACAGGGGAGATTGTTTACACAGAAATTTTGCCATGTGATGTAGCTAAGTTTGAAGCAGGCAGAGACAATGCCAGATATGATAGCTATGGTATGTGTGTTCTTCATAATACAGATGTAGAGATTTTTGCAAAAACAGAAGGATTAGATGAATATAAGAAACAAAACAAATTTTCTTATGTATGGAAATCTGCTGAAATCCCTGAGATAGATGGAGAAACAACAGAATCTGTTACGTATACAGCTCCAAATGATGAGAAAGAAGCAGAAATTTCTGTTGATATTTATATTGCTGGCAAGAAGATTACAACACAATCTGTTTACTTAAAGGTGAAGAATGGTGTTTTAGATTACAAGGTTTATGAAATGCCGGGTACAGCAATGAAAGAGCAGGATACAACTGCCCCATTACTTCTTAATAAACGCTATTTCATTGATTTAACAGGAGGAGACTTTGGCTGGGATTATGGTAATGATGCAGATCAGTGTTTCTCTTCATGGGAATTTACTATGGATGGTAAGACATTTACTATAACAGATAAAGAAGCCGAAGATTATAATACACCAATTCAACAGCCAGATTTTATGACTTATTACAAAGGTTTCGCTGGTGGGGCAACACCGAATTGTTTGTTTACTGTGAAGAAAGCAGGACAGCTTACTGTAACAGGTACTATCTATCAGAATAATAAAGTATTCAGAACAATATCAAAGACTTTTACTGTAAAAAGTGAGAATACGAATGGAACAACACCAAAACCACAACCACAGCAGCCAGCACAGCCTGCTTCCTTACAGAAAGGAACTAAAGTAACAGATAAGAAATCCAAAGCAGTATATAAAGTAAATGGTAATAAGACAGTTGAATATAATAAAGAGGATAAAAAAGCGAAGAAAGCAACAGTTCCATCAACGATTACTGTAAATGGAGTGAAGTATCAGGTAACATCCATTGCAGCTAAAGCATTTGCCAACAACAAAAAGTTAACAAAGGTTGTCATCCCGGCAAGTGTGAGAAGCATTGGAAAACAGGCATTTAGCGGATGTAAGAATCTTAAGAGTATTACGATTAAGACGACGTATCTTACAAAGAAATCCGTAGGTGCGAAAGCATTTAAAGGAATTCATGCAAAAGCAACGATTAAAGTACCAAAGAAACAGAAGAAAGCATATCAGAAGTTCTTAAAGACAAAAGGAATTGGAAAAGGTGTGAAAATTAAATAAATGATGCAGATTAGTGGAAAGTGTAAGAATGCCCCGGCATTCCTGCTGATCTGCAGGATTTAGAGTACAAAGGAAAACGATATATCCAGGATGCTCCTTCAAAGAGTGTTAAAAATGCAGGTGAGTATTTTTAACACAGAAAGGAAAGAGCAGATGGGATATAGCGTTTTCCTTTTTTCGTTTATACTAATTTTTGTTTATGCTAAAGGGTTATAGCTTAAAATTCATTCTTAATAATTATTAAGTAGCCAGAGAATGTTTTTGTTATGTATAATGAAAATGTGAACATTCTTTTAATTTATGATAATGTTTGATGATTTTTCAAAGTAATTGTGATATCATATAAAAAGTTTCAAGTGACTATCTTAAAGCTTTGCCAGGCTTTTTATAAAGGATGTGTTCTCAGAGTTCTTAGTACATTTGCTTTTATGGATGATTTTTTACTAACGTATGTATTGCGTATACCTCAAAATTTGAGGCAGGTCTGATAAGAATCTTCCCTCAGATCAAGTACAAAAGATTCCGAGAGTATGTAAGAGTATTTAGGAGGTAAGTATGTTTCGGAAGAAGAATGGGCAGGAGTTCATGGATGAGCGGAACGTGGATTCATCTGTGAATGATAAAGAAGAGAAAAAGGGATTTTTTCACAGGAGGAAGAAGAAAGAGATTAATCTATATGAAGATGATATGGGCTATATCGAGGAGGACGGTGATTTTTCAGAAGAAGAATATGATAAAGAATTAGATGAGTTACAGGAAGATGAGAAACCGGAAAAGAGAAAGAGAAGATTTTGGCATCGGAAGAAAGAAGATACATCGGAAGAAGCTCAGACAGAAGATTTAGCAGAGGAACATCATGATGAAGATGGTTTTCTCAGTGATGAGGATGCGATTATTCTGCAGGAGCCGGAAAAGAAGAAGTTTTCTAAGAAGAAGCTGGCACTCATCTGTGGTACGGCAGCAGTCATAGTGATAGCTGTTGTTTTTTTTGTTATTCGGAATATGGGTGGTACAAGCGAAGGAAAGGCGTATGTAGAATCTGTTCGTGAGATTACAGGACTTGGAACGGCTGCCGGGGCGAATAACCGTTATACAGGAACGGTTGATGCGGAAAGTTCATGGAAGATTAATTTACAGTCGGATATGTCTGTAGAGAAGCGTTATGTGAATGTTGGCGATCAGGTGAAAAAGGGAGATAAGCTGTTTAAATATAATACACAGGAGCTGAAGCTTTCAAAAGAAAAGAAAGAGCTGGAACAGGAGACTTTACAGAATGAGATTAATCAGTTGACAAAAGACATCAGTTCCTATCAGTCTGATTTGAAGTCTGCAAGTGCTACGGAGAAGATTCAGCTTCAGACGCAGATTTTAACAGCACAGACTACGATTAAGAAAGATCAGTATACGATTAAGACAAATAAAGAGACGATCAAGACATTAGAGAAGAATATTAAAGATGCTACAGTAAAGAGTAAGATGAATGGTCTTGTAAAGAAGATAAACAGTTCTCTGGAAAGCAGTTCTTCCTCAGGTGATGACAGTTCAGATGATGGTTCAGATTCCGGAGATGGAAGTTCAGATGATTCTACATATATGACAATTCTTGCAGTAGGTAACTACCGTATTAAAGGAAAGGTCAGTGAAACGAATGTTAACAGCCTAAATGAAGGGGATCCGGTTATTGTACGTTCAAGAGTAGATGATTCCCAGACCTGGAAAGGAACGATCAGCAGTATCAAGACAGATGCTACTGCAGATGATTCTACCGAGAGCAGCGATGAGATGGCTTACGATGATTCTTCGGATGGTAGTACAGGAGAGACTGCATCAAAATATAATTTCTATGTGAAGCTCGATGATGATAATGGCTTAATGATGGGACAGCATGTTCTTGTTGAACCGGATAACGGCCAGGATGAGAAGAAGGATGGTATGTGGCTGCCGGCTGCCTATATTAAGAAGAGTAACGGTAAGTATTATGTATGGCTGGATTCTCATAATAAGCTGAAGCTTCAGGAGATTAAAGTTGGTGAGTATGATGAGAATCTTGATGAGTACGAAGTGAAGAGTGGACTCAAGACAACAGATTACATTGCCTGTGATGACAGTACATTAAAAGAAGGTATGCGGGTTACAAGAGTTGCTCCGGAAGATAGTACTTCTGACTATGGAGAAGAACAGACAAGCGATGATGCCGAAACATTTGGAGCGGATGATTATGATTCCTATGAAGAAGATACTTCTGATTATGGAGAAGATACGTATGACAGTGGTTATGATGAAAGTATAGATGACGGCATAGATGCAGGGGATGATAGTTTCGATACAGAAAGTGACAGTTCAGATGCTGTTGATGATGGAACAAGTGACAGTGATATAGCAGACTTTGGAGAATAGAGATTCTCGATCAGAAAGGACATACAGCATATGCTTTTGGAACTAAAACATATTTATAAAAATTATTTGCAGGATAAGATTGTCATACCAGTTCTTAAAGATGTGAATATCTCTATTGATGAGGGAGAATATGTGGCAATCATGGGACCTTCTGGCTCAGGAAAGACAACGTTGATGAATATTATAGGGTGTCTGGATCGTCCGACGAAGGGAGAATTTCTTTTAGAAGGGGAGTCTATTGTAGATTATAATGAAAATCGCCTCTCGGATCTTCGATTAAATACTTTGGGATTTGTATTCCAGAGTTTTAATCTTCTGCCGAAGCAGACCGCTCTTGATAACGTAGCACTTCCTTTAAGTTATGCAGGCATACCGGTGAAGAAAAGAAAAGAGATTGCTTTTCAGGCATTGAAAAGAGTTGGGCTGGCGGATAGAGTACATTTCCGTCCAAGTCAGCTTTCCGGTGGACAGCAGCAGCGTGTGGCGATAGCCAGAGCACTTGTGAATAATCCTAAGATTATTCTTGCCGATGAACCTACCGGAGCTTTAGACAGCCGTTCCGGTATTCAGGTAATGAATCTGTTTCAGCAGTTAAATGAAGAAGGTGTTACGATTATTATGATTACGCATGATGCGAATATTGCCAATCATGCGAAAAAAGTACTTCATATTTTTGATGGAGAGATTGTAGAAGATAAAGCAAGAAAAGAGAAAGAAAAACAACAGTCCGAAGTGCAGAGTGAGGCAGCAGAAAGTGTTTCATCAGAATTAGAAAAAGATTTCGGAGTGAATGCATGGGAAGGAGAGATCTGATTTGAAGGGAAAGAAGAAGATACTGCTTGCTGTAGTTTTAGTTCTCGTTATGGCAGTGGGAATCACTTCCATTGTTGTTATAAGAAAGAGAAATAAAATTGTAGTAAAAGTATTCCCGGTAAGTAGTCTGAACAGTTCTGACTGGTTTGATACAGATACTTCTCTTACGGGAACGCTTACTTCAGATTTTATACAGGAAGTTCATGTTTCCGGTGGACAAAAAGTAAAGAAGATTTATGTCAAAAAAGGTGATAAAGTTAAAAAAGGCGATGTTCTTTTGAAATATAATGTTGCGGAAAAAGAACTGGATTTAAAACTTCAAAAGCTTCAGATTCAATCGTCCAAGTTGGAAATTGCTGAGATGGAGAAGGAATTAAAGAAGCTTAAAAACACAAAGACAGTTGGTTCGATCAATACAGGAAACAGCAGTGTGATGGATGCATCTGTTAATCTTTCCGATATAAAGGGAACAAGTCTTCGCTACCTTATGGCAGAGGCGGAAAGTGATGGAACTACCGCAGTGAGCAATTCGAAAGCTGCGAATGAGGCAGATGGAAACAGTGGTTCCGAAAGTGGTTCAGGAAGTGGAAGCAGCCCCGGCTCCGAGAGTGGTTCCGGAAGTGGAGGCAGCTCCGGCTCCGAGAGTGGTTCCGGAAGTGGAAGCGGCTCCGGCTCCGAAAGTGGTTCAGGAAGTGGAAGTGGCTCCGGCTCCGAAAGTGGTTCAGGAAGCGGAAGCGGCTCCGGCTCCGAAGGCGGTTCTGGAAGTGGAAGCGGCTCCGGCTCCGAAAGCGGTTCTGGAAGTGGAGGCAGCTCCGGCTCCGAAGGTGGTTCTGGAGAGGAATCAGGAAAGGATGATGCGAAACTTTCCTTAAAATCCAGTGTGAATGATATTTCAGATAAAGCATCTGGTAGTGGCACAGAAAAAGATCCGTATATATTTAATTTAACAATGGATGGTAAAGTAAAAGGTTCTTTTATTAAGAAGCTGATTACTGATGGAAGTTATGCGGAATTTCGTGCTTATAAATCAGAGGAAGCAAAAAAAACATCGGCTACTTTTGAACTTGATCCAAGTACGAAAGTGAATGTTTATGCAGAAGATGGCTATACGGTCAATCAGTTAAATGAAGGTGGAGATACAAAAACTCTTCATAATTCTATTGATCTGGTCAGTGAAAAAGATGCATCTAGTGGAAATGGAAGTTCCGCCGGAAATGCCTATATTTATTATTTAAATGTAAATGGATTGGTAAAAGGATCTGTAATTTCTAGTCTTCATAAAGAGAATAAATATGCTACATTTATCGAATTTGATGAGAACGGAAAAGAAAAAGATCGATATGAATATAATCCTTCTAAAGCTTTTAAAGATCTCGATGAAGATGCATATTATACTGTTTCCAAAGGAAAAGAAAAAAGTCTTCATGATCTGAATGAACGGGCGACATACAAAGATTTAAAGGCAGAAAGTCTGGAAGATGGACAGCAGGGTGCAGATGGAAAGTATACATTCTATTTGCCTAAAGATGGGAAAATTAGCGGCGCACTGATTAATGATTTGATCAAGAAGGGGTTAACAGCGGAATTTATAGAATATGCTTCCGAGACAGATTATGATAATGAGAATACAGCAAATGCAAATAAATTAGAGATTACACCTGACAGTAAGTTTACAGTAGAACTTGCAGATGGAACAGGGTATACGATTTCTTATTTAAAGAGTAAAGTAAAGAAAGATGATCCACCGGCTACAACAACCGAGAATAAAGGAAATACTGTTCCAACAACAAATAAGACACCAACGCCGGCGGCAGATAAGGAGATCAAGTTTAAACAGAATCGAAAGAAAGTAAAAGCGGGTAATGGCTATCTCTTTTCTGTAGTGTCTAAAGATGGAAGCTGGGGAAATGGAGAGGATGACCAGAGTAAGGTTACATGGACTTTATCAAATAATATTTCAAAGTATACAAGTATTGAGAAGACGAAGTCTGGTGTCTGGTTATATGTAGATGAAGGAGAACCGTCTTCTTCTATTACACTTACTGCGCAGGTTAAGAATGTAAAAGGTATTTCTAAAACTAAGATATCAAGAACGTTGGTTGTGAAAGAAGCGGACACCAGCGGTGGAGATAATACTGGCGGAGACGGCGGTGATGATGGAGATGGCGGTTCTGGCATTGACGATGGCAGTGGAGATAATGGCGGTGATGATGGCAATAATTATACTGCAGCAGAGTTAAGGGAAGCAATTGCCGAAAAAGAAGATGAAATTTCTGAAGCCAAACAAGATCTTCATGAAGCGCAGATTAACTACAATGAAGCAAAAGCAGAAGTAGATAAAGCGACAGTTAAGGCAAAGATTGCTGGTACGGTTACTACTTCATGCGATAAAGGAACGGTTCCTACAGATGGTTCGGCGGCTATCGTAGTTAAGGCAGCAGATGGAATGTATGTTAAGACTTCGATTAGCGAGATGGAACTTAGCAATATAAAGGTTGGTGGAACGATCAAATGTGTATCTAGTGATACAGGAGATGAGTATACCGCAGAAGTAAAGGAAATTTCGGATTTCCCTACCGGAGACAGTAGTAATGATGGAGGAAGTTCCAATCCAAATAGTTCTTATTATCCGGTCATTGGCTTTATTAAAGATGCAGATGGTTTGAGTCCGGGTGGTTCTGTCGAAGTTTCTTATAGTTCAAAGTCTATGGGAACAGCGAATGATAATGCAATCTACATTCAGAAAGCATATATCCGCACAGAAGACAAAAAGAATTATGTTTATATTCGTGATAAAAAGACAAAGCGTCTGAAGAAGCAGTATGTCAAAGTTGGAAAGACTATGAATGGCCAGTATATGGAAATTATATCTGGACTGACAGATGAAGATAACATTGCCTTCCCTTATGGAAAGAACTTAAGAGAAGGAGTTAAAACGAAGATTTCCGAAGATGACAGCGAAATGATTTATTAAGGAGGAGAACGATGCTTGAAAATATAAGATTATCTTTTCAGGGTGTATGGAGTCATAGACTGCGTTCTTTCCTGACGATGCTGGGCATCATTATCGGTATTGCGGCAATTATTGCCATTGTATCAACAATTAAGGGAACGAATGAACAGATTAAAAAGAATCTGATCGGTTCTGGTACCAATACAACAACAGTACAGTTAACAGAAAGTGGAAACTATCCAGCAGAAATGGAATATGGAATTCCGAAGGGAATTCCTGTTCTTGATGATGCCATGCGTGAACAGTTAGTTGAGCTTTCCCATGTAAAAGATGCTTCCCTTTATATGTCACGTACACAGGTAGATTACATTTACTATAATTCAACAGTGCTTTCCGGTGGGCAGTTGATCGGGGCAGATTCTCATTATCTTGGAACCTGTGGTTATGTAATGAAAAGAGGAAGAGGCTTTACGGAGAGTGATTATGAGAAGTATCGTAAAGTAGCAGTAGTAGACAGTGTAGCAGCCGACTCTCTTTTTGGAAACGAGAATCCGGTAGGAAAGACCATTGATATAAAAGGAGAGCCATTTATTGTTGTTGGTGTCATTGAAGAGTCTACCGCCTTCAGCCCGGTAATTAATTCTGTAGAGGATTATTATACTTATGTATATAACGACGGAAGTGCGAGTGGTATTGTTGTAATTCCTGATGTGGACTGGAATATTGTTCAGCAGTATGATGAGCCACAGAATGCAAAGCTGCTGGCAGATTCTACAGATAATATGACATCTGTTGGAAAAGCCGCACAAACATTATTAAACGAAACGGTAACGAATAAAGATATCAAATATCGTGCGGCAAATATGAATGAGACCGCAGAAGAAAGTCAGCAGGTAAGCGCAACGACAAATAAACAGTTAATATGGATCGCAAGTATTTCATTATTAGTTGGTGGTATCGGTGTTATGAATATCATGCTTGTATCTGTAACAGAGCGTACAAGAGAAATCGGTTTGAAAAAGGCGATCGGTGCGAGAAAAAATCGAATACTGGCACAGTTCTTAACAGAAGCAGCAGTACTGACCAGTCTTGGCGGTATCATTGGTACGATTACCGGTATTGCATTAGCAGAAGTTATCGGAAAGATATCAAATGTTCCAATTGCAATCAGTATACCGGCAGTTATTCTGGCAATTGCATTTTCTACAATAATCGGAGTAGTATTTGGATTGCTTCCGGCAGTAAAAGCAGCTAATTTAGATCCAATCGTTGCATTACGTCATGAATAGTGTTATCATACATAAGTTAAAATATGCAAATGAAACTATGAAAATATGTAGAACGCGCATATCTCAGCAAGAATGCTGGGGCATTCTTGAATCTTGGATATATTAAAAAAATACAGGAATAAGATGTAAAAAGAACAATAAGTAATAGCTGATAGGAGAAGAGAATGGGTAAGTATTTTGGAACAGATGGTTTCCGCGGAGAAGCAAATGTAAATTTAACAGTAGAGCACGCATATCAGGTAGGTCGTTTTCTTGGCTGGTATTATGGTAAAGATAAAGAAGAGAAATGCAAAGTTGTAATTGGTAAAGATACACGTCGTTCAAGCTATATGTTTGAATATTCTTTAGTAGCAGGACTTACAGCTTCAGGGGCAGATGTATATTTACTGCACGTAACAACAACACCTAGCGTTTCTTATGTAGTAAGAACAGAAGATTTTGACTGTGGTATCATGATTTCTGCAAGCCATAATCCATACTATGATAATGGAATTAAACTCATTAATTCTAAAGGCGAGAAGATGGATGAGGAAACGATTCTTAAAGTGGAAGATTATATTGATGGTAAGTTAGAAATTCCGATGGCAGTACGTGATCAGATTGGATGTACAGTTGATTATTCTGCAGGAAGAAATCGTTACATCGGTTATTTGATCTCTCTTGCAACACGTTCCTATAAGAATATGAAGGTAGGATTGGACTGTGCTAATGGAAGTTCCTGGATGATCGCAAGGAGTGTTTTTGACGCATTAGGAGCAAAGACCTATGTAATTAATGCACAGCCAGACGGACTGAATATTAATATGAATGCCGGTTCTACACATATCGAAGTGCTTCAGAAGTTTGTAAAAGAGAATCAGCTTGATGTGGGATTCGCCTTCGATGGGGATGCAGACCGTTGTATCGCTGTTGATGAGAATGGAAGCGTTGTAGATGGAGACCTCATTCTGTATGTTTACGGCAGATATCTTAAAGAAAAAGGTGAACTTCGTAATAATACAGTCGTAACAACAATTATGTCAAACTTTGGATTGTATAAAGCATTTGACGAACTTGGTGTTGATTATGAAAAGACACAGGTTGGAGATAAATATGTTTACGAAAATATGGTACAGAATGGACATCGTATTGGCGGTGAACAGTCAGGACATATTATTTTCAGTAAATATGCAACAACCGGAGACGGAATCCTTACGGCCATTAAGATGATGGAAGTAATGTTAGAGAAGAAGCAGTCTTTAGCAACGTTGACATCACCGGTTCGTATTTATCCGCAGGTACTTAAGAATGTACGTGTAAAGAGTAAACCGGAAGCACAGAATGATGCTGACGTACAGGCAGCAGTAAAGCAGGTTGCAGAAACACTCGGAGCAACAGGAAGAATCCTTGTTCGTGAAAGTGGTACAGAGCCAGTGATACGAGTTATGGTAGAAGCGGAAACAAAGGAAGAATGTGAGAAGTATGTTGATTCGGTAATCGAAGTTATCGAGAAAAAAGGTCATTGTGCATAAAGTTTTTACTTAAATAGCTATTTTGCCAAAAACTAAATTCAAGTCGAGCAGCCGCGAGACTTGGCGCGTGATTCTGGTCAGCGTAAGCTGACATATTCTTTACAGAATCACTGCGCATCCTCGCGGAGCGTTTATCTCAGTCGGAGATTGGACTCCCACTGAGACAAATTTGCTGTCACTCACCACCTGAAAGAGGTGGGAGTCTTCTCGACTGAGATAAATAAGCATGATATAATAACTGCGCCTTAGAGCAAGCGATGGATGCAGCGCATCATCGTGCATTGACAGGAGACAGTTGTTATATCATGCTTTTTTGTGCGTATTGTTTAATTTTTTATTTGGCTATATTGCTGTTACATTGCATTATGGAATGGATGTTGTGGGATTTTATAAAGCTTCATAAAATCTCTATAGAATTTCATCTTGAAATTTTATTTTTGGTGATGTATAATATATCAGAACAAATGTTTGGAAAAAGGGGCTACTCTTGCATCTGTTTGCAGATTGCTGTAAGATATCAGATGGGAGATGACTCCCACCTCTGCAGGTGGCAAGCAGCAAGTTTGTATCATATGTTATGTTAGAATTTCCTGGAGAGATTTTAATTGACTAAAGATAGTATTTATTTATCAGGAGAATAATCATGGAGAATATAACAATTAAAGATATTGTAAAGGCTGCCGAAGGACAGCTTTTATGTGGAGATGAGAATAAAGTAATCAAGGAGTTTTCAATCGATTCACGTTCCGGTAACGAGGATAGCATTTTTGTACCAATCATCGGGGAGAGAGTGGATGCACATAAGTTTATTGATGGCGCACTTAAGATAAATGGTGCGACATTTACATCAGAGCATGATAAGCCGTTAACTGGTTTTGAGGATAAGCCATGGATTAAAGTGGCAGATACAGTAGAAGCGATGCAGAAGGTGGGAACATTTTACAGGAATCGTATGAATCTTCCGGTTGTTGCTGTAACAGGAAGTGTTGGAAAGACAACAACAAGAGAGATGATCAGCACAGCATTAGCTTCACAGAAGAGGGTATTCCAGACAATCGGGAATCAGAATAGTCAGATTGGTGTGCCATTAACGCTTTCTCATCTTACAGCGGAAGATGAGATTGCCGTTCTTGAAATCGGTATGAGTGAAAGAGGGCAGATCGAGAAGCTTACCAATATGATTCGTCCGAATATAGCAGTTGTGACGATGATTGGAGTAAGTCATATTGCACAGTTGAAAACTCAGGAGAATATTTGTCTCGAGAAGATGGATATTGTAAAAGGACTTCCAGAAGATGGTATGGTCTTTTTGAATGGGGATGATAAGTTCCTTGCACCATATCGTGGAAAGCTTTCTCACAGAACATTTTTTTATGGATTGAATAAGGAATGTGATTATCGAGCAGAAGAAGTATGTGTGCGGGATGGACAGACCCTGTTTCGTTTTTATTATAAAGACGGCGAAGCAGAGAAAAATATGGAAGTTGTTCTTGGCACTATGGGAGAGCATAATGTACGTAATGCCTTAGTTGCATTAGGTGTCGCACATCAGATGGGACTTGACATGGAAGTGGCAGCGAAGGCACTTAGTACTTTCCATGGACAGCGTCAGCAGATGCATACATTAAAGAGCTGTACGTTGATTGATGATACATATAATGCCAGCCCAGATTCTATGAAGGCAAGTATTTCGGTACTTTCTTCTATGGAAGGTGTGAAGGGCAGGAGAATCGCCGCGCTGGCAGATATGCTTGAACTTGGAGAAAAAGAGAGAGAATATCATTATGAAGTGGGTAAGTTTATTGCTGGGACACAGGTAGATGAAGTTGCTGCCTACGGTGAACTTTCCGAAGAAATATTAAAAGGTATTGAAGACAATAATGAGAGAATTGTTGTAAAGCATTTTGAGACAAGAGGGGAATTACAGGAGTATCTCTTAACATATGTACATCCGGATGACGTACTTTTATTAAAAGCGTCTAACGGAATGAAGTTAAAAGAGATAGCAGAAGCATTTTTACAGAATGAATAATTTTCAGGAAAAGGGAGCTTTACAGATGAAGATATATATAATGAGACATGGAGAGACAAAGTGGAATAAGAGGAGTAAGCTTCAGGGACAGGTTGATATTCCTCTGGCACCTAAAGGTATCGAGCAGGCGCAGATGACAGCAGAAGGAATGAAAGAGATTCCTTTTGATCATATTTTCTCCAGTCCGTTAAAAAGAGCGTATAAAACGGCACAGATTGTTCGCATGGATCGTCCGATAGAGATTGTCCGCGATGACCGTCTGAAGGAGATGAGTTTTGGAACGTCCGAAGGAAAGTGTATCGGGAAGATTATGGAGAATCCGGCAATGACACGCTATCAGAGATTCCGTCTTGATCCAGAACATTTTCGCCCGGCAAAGTATGGAGAATATTTCCAGGATGTTTTAAGACGAACTGACGAATTCTTTAAAGAGGAGATTGTTCCATTAGAAGGAAAAGCAGAGAATGTTCTCATTGTGGCACATGGCTGCGTAGTCAGAAGTTTTATCCTTAATTTGACAGGACGTTCCCTTGGTCAGTTTTGGAAGACACCTTTTGGAAAGAATTGCTCTTCGGTGGCATTTGAATATAAAAATGGTGAAATAAATATGATTTATGAGAATAAGTTATATTATGATACAGATTGTCCTGACTGGCAGCAACAGATTCCTTCCTATAAGAAAGGATATAGAAAGTAAACATTTATAAGTGGATATTTACAGGTGAATATCTATGAGAAGATATGTATAAAGGTAAGTAATTATAATAAAATTGTGAGGTATTTATGGGAGAACAGATGGCATATAATGCGAATAGCATTGCAGTTCTTGAGGGACTAGAAGCGGTAAGAAAGCGTCCGGGAATGTATATCGGAAGTGTTTCGACCAGAGGTCTTAATCACCTTATTTATGAGATTGTAGATAACTCTGTAGATGAACATCTGGCAGGGTATTGCAGTAATATTCAGGTGGTTCTTGAAGAAGACGGAACGGCAACGGTTCGGGATAATGGACGAGGTATTCCGACAGGAATTAATAATAAGACAGGAATTCCGGCAGTAGAGATGGTATTTACTATGCTGCATGCCGGAGGTAAGTTTGGTACGGGAGGTTATAAGATTTCCGGTGGTCTTCATGGAGTAGGAGCCTCCGTTGTTAATGCACTTTCTGTCTGGCTTGAAGTGAAAGTACAGTCAGATGGTAAGGTGTATCAGCAGATGTACGAGAGAGGGAAAGCAGTAGCACCGTTGGAAGTCATCGGCAAGTGTCGGAAAGGCGATACGGGAACGAGCGTTACTTTTTTACCAGATGGAGAAATATTTGATAAAACATACTTTAAGGCGGAATCCATTAAGAGCAGATTACATGAGACTGCTTATCTGAATCCTGGATTATCTATTACTTTTGAGAATAGAAGACCAGGAGAAGAGGAAACCGTCCTTTTTCATGAAGAAGAAGGATTAAAGGCTTATGTCAGAGATTTGAATAAGGGAAAGCCGGCAGTTGGTGAGATTGTTTATTTTAAGAAAAAGATCGATGATATTGAGGTGGAAGCAGCTTTTCAGTATGTAGATGAATTTCAGGAAACAATTATGGGATTCTGCAATAATATCTGTACGATGGAAGGTGGAACCCATATTACTGGATTTAAGACAAAGTTTACGTCTGTTATGAATCAATATGCGAGAGAACTGGGAATTTTAAAAGAAAAAGATAAGAATTTTACCGGTGCAGATGTTCGTAACGGTATGACCGCAGTTCTTTCTGTTAAGCATAAAGATCCAAGATTTGAAGGACAGACTAAGACGAAGCTGGACAATCCGGATGCCGGAAAAGCAGTTAGTGAAGTACTTGGAGAAGAACTGACGTTATATTATGACAGGAATTTAGAAGAACTGAAAAAGGTGATTGCCTGTGCGGAAAAGTCTGCAAAGATTCGAAAAGCAGAGGAGAGAGCGAGAACGAATCTCATCTCGAAGTCCAAATTTTCTATTGATACGAACGGAAAACTGGCAAACTGTGAGAGTCGTGTTCCAGAAGAGTGCGAAGTTTTTATTGTAGAGGGAGATTCTGCCGGCGGTTCTGCTAAAACAGCAAGAAATCGCCGTACACAGGCAATTCTGCCGATTCGTGGAAAGATTCTTAATGTGGAGAAAGCATCTATGGATAAAGTGCTTGCTAATGCGGAAATTAAGACAATGATCCATACTTTTGGATGCGGATTTTCAGAAGGCTACGGCAATGATTTTGATATTTCCAAGTTAAAGTATCATAAGATTGTTATTATGACAGATGCCGATGTAGATGGAGCACATATTGCAACATTGCTGCTTACATTTTTCTACCGTTTTATGCCAGATCTCATTCATCAGGGACATGTTTATCTGGCAACACCACCACTTTATAAAGCGATTCCGAAGCGGGGAAAAGAAGAATATCTTTATGATGACAGAGCGTTAGAGAATTATCGGAAAACACATAAGAGTAACTTTACGCTACAGCGTTTTAAAGGTCTTGGAGAGATGGATGCAGAGCAGCTTTGGGAAACAACGCTAAATCCAGAGACACGTATCTTAAAACAGGTTGAGATTGAGGACGGAAGACTTGCATCAGAAGTTACATCGATGTTGATGGGAAGTGAAGTTCCGCCAAGAAGAGAGTTTATCCATACGCATGCAAAGGATGCGGATCTGGATTTATAGAATAATGTACGTTCGGAATTTTTTCTTGTAAAGGCAAACAAAGAAAGATTTCGAAAGTACATAATAAAGAAACGGAGAGAAATATGTCTGAACAGATTATAAAAACAGAGTTTTCTGATATTATGCAGAAGTCTTATATTGATTATGCGATGAGCGTCATCTGTCAGCGTGCCCTTCCGGATGTGAGGGATGGCTTGAAACCTGTACAGCGGAGAGTACTGTATGCGATGCAGGAGTTAGGACTTTCTGCTGATAAACCGCACCGTAAGTCAGCACGTATTGTTGGAGATACCATGGGTAAATATCATCCACATGGTGACAGCTCAATCTATGAAGCCTTAGTTGTAATGGAACAGGATTTTAAAAAAGGAATGCCCCTTGTTGACGGGCATGGTAACTTTGGTTCGATCGAGGGAGACGGAGCGGCGGCGATGCGTTACACAGAAGCAAAGCTTCAGAAATTTACACAGGAAGTCTACCTTGCAGATATGGACAAGAATGTGGTCGATTTCCAGTCAAACTTTGACGAAACAGAAAAAGAGCCGGTCGTACTTCCGGTTCGTATCCCGAATCTTTTGATTAATGGAGCAGAGGGAATCGCTGTCGGCATGACCACAAGCATTCCTCCACATAATCTTTCTGAAGTGGTAGACGGAGTGAAAGCTTATATGGATAATCCGGATATTACGACAGAAGAACTGATGGAATATGTAAAAGGACCGGATTTTCCGACAGGTGGAATCGTAGTCAATCAGAAAGAGCTAAGGAATATTTATGAAACAGGCAGTGGAAAGATGAAACTTCGAGGAAAGGTTCATTTTGAAAAAGCGAAAAAGCGCTCAGAAAGAGACAAGCTTGTTATCACAGAAATTCCATACACAATGATCGGTGCAAATATCAGTAAGTTTATTGCAGATGTGGTAGGTCTGATCGAGAATAAGACAACAAGTGATATTGTGGATGTTTCTAATGAGTCTTCAAAAGAAGGTATCCGTATTGTATTAGAACTTCGCCGGAATGCAGATGTAGAGCGCCTTGAGAATCTTCTATATAAGAAGACGAGATTAGAAGATACTTTTGGGGTAAATATGCTCGCTATTGCGAATGGAAGACCGGAACTTTTAAGCCTGAAAGATATCATAAGCTACCATACAAGATTCCATTACGAAGTACTCACAAGAAAGTATGAGACACTTCTGAAAAAAGAATTAGAACAAAAAGAAATTAAAGAAGGTCTGATCAAAGCAAGCGATATGATTGATCTGATCATAGAAATTCTTCGTGGCAGCAAGAGCTTAAAAGATGCAAAGAACTGTCTGATTCATGGAGAAACAGACAATATTACTTTTAAGACACAAAAATCGAAAAAAGAAGCTTCAAAGCTTTGTTTTACAGAAAAGCAGGCTTCTGCTATTCTTGAGATGCGTCTGTATCGACTGATCGGTCTTGAGATTATGGCATTACAGGAAGAATACGCAGAAATCCTTAAAAAGATAGATAAGTATCAAGATATTTTAGAGCATCCGGCTTCCATGAAGAAAGTGATGAAGAAAGATCTGGAAAAAATCAAAAAAATCTATGGATTTGAAAGAAAAACAGAACTTACCAATGCAAAGGCTGCAGTTGTAAAAGCACTGCCAATTGAAGAAAAAGAAGTTGTATTTGTCATGGATCGTTTCGGCTATTCTAAGATTCTTGATAAGAGTACGTACGAGAGAAATGAAGAAACCGTATTAAAAGAATACCGTCATATCGTGCATTGTATGAATACCGATAAAGTCTGTGTATTTACTGATACAGGTGTGATGCATCAGATAAAAGTGCAGGATATTCCATCAGGACGACTCCGGGATAAAGGAACCCCACTTGATAATATTGGGAATTATGACAGTAGAAATGAACAGATTCTTTTAATTGCACCGGATCGGACACTAAAAGAGTCCTCCTTATTATTTGTTACTGCCGCATCCATGGTAAAGCTTGTTGATGGAGCAGAATTTATTGTACAGAAAAAAACAGTCGCTGCTACAAAGTTAGCAGAAGGGGATACTTTAACAGCAGTACGCATTGTCAGCGCCAAAGAAAGTATCACTAATGCACAGATCATTATGCAGAGTGAAGAAGGATATTTCCTTCGTTTTCCATTAGAAGAAGTAACAAGAAAGAAAAAAGGAGCAATCGGTATCCGCGGTATGAAGCTTCAGGAGCAGGATCATGTCAAGCACATATATCTTACCGGAGTGGAAGAGGAAGATACCCCATCTATTATTTATAAAGAAAAAGAACTGGTATTTAGTAAGATACGACTTATGGGAAGAGACGGAAAAGGAGTCAAGGTAAGAAGATAGGAACTGATTTGTAGATTTTGTGTAGACGAAAAAAGAAAAAATACCCTATCCCATCT
>ENA-OPWR01001406-OPWR01001406.1-human-gut-metagenome-genome-assembly--contig:-NODE-1406-length-18517-cov-2.653125_pt1 | contig 18517 bp, 14 predicted proteins | sample MGYA00241507_ERZ502006 | MGnify/ENA primary metagenome ERZ502006 (study PRJEB25962, sample SAMEA2043041) | human gut metagenome | biome: human gut; feature: human-associated habitat; material: faeces...
CCGGCAGCTCCTCCCTTGATACCGAAGCAGGGGCCTAAGGATGGCTCTCTGAGAGCAATGACAGCCTTTTTTCCCATTCTGCCGAATGCTTCCCCCAGACCAACCGTTGTCGTGGTCTTGCCCTCTCCCGCGGGAGTGGGGTTGATGGCTGTTACCAGAATCAGTTTTCCGTTGGGGCGATCCTGAATCTTAGTTAAAAATTCTTCGGAAAGCTTTGCCTTGTATTTTCCGTAAAGTTCCAGATCGTCTGCATCGATTCCCAGACTTCCGGCGACCTTGGTAATGGGCTCCATTACTGCTTCCTGTGCGATTTGAATATCTGTTTTCATGTCCTTTTTCCCTCCGTTTATTCAGGCAGTTCCGGGGCTTTGTCAGATTTCCTCCAACAGTTGCTCGAACTGTTCCATACTCATAAGTACCTTCCTGGGCTTTGTGCCTTCTTCCTCACCGACCACGCCGTATTCACAAAGTTGGTCCATGATCCTTGCGGCACGGTTAAAGCCGATCTTCAACACACGCTGTAACATGCCGATACTGGCTTTGTCTTTATCAATAATAAAACGTGCGGCTTCCTCAAAATATTCGTCTCTGTCATTGCCTCCACCGGATCCGCTTCCGGTAGATCCACTCGACGAACCAATATTTTTGATCTTCTCTTCGATGTCCTCAGCATAGCTGTTATAGACATTGCCAAGGGTCTGATTTTTCAGATAATCCACCACATCGGATACTTCCTTATCCGATACGAAAGCTCCCTGTACACGGGCCGGTTTGGAATAGCCCTGAGGGTAGAATAGCATATCGCCCTTACCAAGCAGCTTCTCTGCACCGTTCATGTCAAGGATCGTACGGGAATCCACGCCACTGGATACGGAGAATGCCACACGGCTGGGCATGTTCGCCTTGATCAGACCGGTGATAACATCCACGCTGGGTCTTTGTGTAGCAATGATCAGATGGATTCCTGCCGCTCTTGCCAACTGTGCAAGACGACAGATGGATTCCTCCACTTCACCGGGACATACCATCATCAGATCCGCCAGCTCGTCCACGATAATAACGATCTGCGGCATCTTCTTAGGTCGTTCCTCGCCCTCGGGAACAGGCATGGTCTCAATCTTTTTATTATAGCCCTTCAGATCACGGACATTATAATCCGCGAACTTCCGGTAACGGTCTTCCATCTCACTGACCCCCCAGTGTAATGCGGCAGATGCCTTCTTAGGATCTGTCACTACCGGGATCAGCAGATGAGGAATGCCGTTATACACACTCAGTTCTACGACCTTCGGGTCTACCATGATCAGTTTTACATCATCCGGATGTGCCTTGTACAAAATACTCATGATCAGGGTATTGATACATACGGATTTACCGGAACCGGTAGCTCCGGCGATCAGCATATGGGGCATCTTGGCAATATCTGCCACTACCGTCTTGCCCGCAATATCCTTACCTACTGCAAAAGCAATGTTGGAATTGAATTCCCTGAATTCCTTACTTTCTAAAAGATCACGGAGTGCCACAGTCATATTTTCTTTGTTCGGGACTTCGATACCGATGGCAGCTTTGCCGGGGATCGGTGCCTCGATACGTATATCCGTGGCTGCCAGATTCAATTTGATATCATCTGCCAGACCTACGATCTTGGATACCTTCACGCCCTGCTCCGGTTGTAATTCATACCGGGTAACACTGGGGCCCTGACTGATATCGGTGATTGTTACCTTCACACCGAAAGTATTCAGTGTCTGCTGTAAGCGCATGGCAGTCTCTTTTAATTCTCTGGAAGAATCTCCCGTAGCTGCCTTTCCCTTCTGTAACAGACTTAAAGGAGGGATCCGGTATTCTGCGGGGGGCTGTTTGGCCGCTTTCGCAATATCCTTATGTATCTGGTCTTCCGCAAGGGAATTCCCCTTAGGAGGCTCCGGTGCTGTGATCTTCGGACGTATGCGACTAACGGATGGTGCCTCATAGGGGTTCTGTTCCGGCTGCATCTGCTGCATTCCCCGGTCAGGCCCCCCGGATTCCACAGGTGTATTTTCAGGCTCCGGAATGTCTTCCTTATGGATCCGGATAGATTCTGCCTGGGGTGTCAGAAGCGCCGCTTCCTCCTGCCAGGATTCTCTGCGTTCAAAAGGCTTTTTAAACGTAGCTGCACTGCTTACTTCCTCCACCGGAATATCTTCATAGGAAACATCGTCTGCCGCTTCCTGCATGGTCACCTGATGTATATCCGTCACATTGATTTTATCAAAATCACTGGAAGTCACCCGGGTCTCTTCCACCGCGGGAGCTTCCTGTGCATCCTCTTCGTATACGATCTCATGGATATCATCCCGTCTGCCGGCAGGCTGTGTATCCTGCTTTTTCAAGGAGGTATCCATCATGACTCCTGTCACCTTTTTCTCTCTGCGGGGGACAGCATTCAGGATCTCTTCGTTCTCTTTCTCCTCAGCGCGGAGTCTTCGCTCTTCCTCACGAATACGGCGCTCCTCTTCACGGATGCGACGGGCTTCCTCTTTCTGGGAAGTACGCTCTTCCTGCTCCTGCCTGCGGATTTCGGCATTTTCCCGTCTGCGCGCTGCATCCTCTCTGGACAGTTCACGGATCCTGTCGCCACCGTTACGCATACTGTTTAAGAAGGATCGCTCTGTTACCAGGATCAGGCTGATCACTGAACATAAAAGCACTACCAGCACTGTTCCTACGGTCTCCAGATACTGTAACAGCAGATAACAGATACTGCCTGCCAGAATACCGCCACCCTTTTTACCGGTGCTGCAGTTCGTATATAACAGTTTGATATCGTACTGTTCCATGGAGCCGGCAGTCTTCGCGATCAGATCGCATACCACGCCGATCATTAAAAACAATACGGCACCGGCGATCACTTTTCGGACTGCGGTAGGGTTCCCCTCATTGGCGAACCAGAAAGCCACCGCCAGAAATATTACGATGGGCGCTATATACGCAGTAAATCCGAAGATGCCAAATAAGACCCCGCTGATCGCATTGCCAACCGGACCGATAATACCAAAATTGCAACAAAATAATATCAACATCGCAACAAACAGGACGATCAGACCGATCTCGTGAAAAAGTTCACTGTCCTGTGCAGATCTCTGCGCCTGCCTGCTGCGGCTGCTTGTCGTGCTTTTTCTTGTCCTGCCGGAAGATGATGTTTTTTTGCCTGATGAAGATGCCATGTCATCATACCCCTAACTTTAATGTTAATGATGCCAGGCTTGTGAGAGTGCGTAGCACGGAACAATCCGTAGGCATCTTTTACGTTAGCATAATAGCCATAAATAGAAGTATATCATTTTTCCACTGCCTTGTCATCCTTTTTTCTATTGCACCTGATCATCTCCCGGAGTTTGCCGATTGCCCGGTCGATACCGCCTACTTCATCGATAATACCTGTGTTTACCGCTTCTTCCCCCACCAGAATGCTTCCCACATCTTTTGTGAGGAAACCGGTTTCCATCATAAGATCTTCCAGCTTCTGTCTGCTGATCTTGCAATGTCTGCACACAAATCCCGTGATCCTGTCCTGGATCAGCTTAAAATATTCAAATGTCTGGGGCACCCCGATCACCATGCCGTTCATCCGTACCGGATGAATCACCATAGTCCCTGTCGGTACAATAAAAGAATACTTACAACTCACCGCAATGGGTACACCGATGGAATGACTGCCGCCCAGCACCAAAGATACCGTGGGCTTGCTTAAGGAGGCTAACATCTCCGCAATAGCCAGTCCCGCTTCCACATCCCCACCCATGGTATTTAATAACACCAGAACACCTCCGATCTCCTCACTGTCTTCGATTGCTGCCAGCTGTGGAAGAATATGTTCGTATTTTGTGGTCTTGGAATTGCCTGAGAGATTTTCATGACCCTCGATCTCACCGATGATGGTCAGCAGATGAATCTTTTTTCCGGAAACTTCATCTGACAATGTCAGCTGCCCTGTTTTTTCAATCCGTTCATCTCTGTGCTCTTCCGCTTCGGTCTTTGGTGCTTCGGTCTTCGGCGCTTCGTTCCTGTTCTGATCGTTTTTTTTATGATTCTGCACGGTCTGTGCCCTCCCTGTTTCAATGATTTATGATTTTTGAAATATAAAAACAAAAAAGACGACACAAAGGCATCTTACCTTAGTATCGTCTTTTAGTATGTCCTGTTTTTATTATTTTAATGATCAAAATCGTCATCATCCGCTACCGGATAATCATAATCGCCGACATTATCACCAAGCTTATAATCCAACACCTTAGGCACATGCTTTTTCGGCAGAGGCAGGGGATTTTCGATAAATTGTATTTTGTCTGTCTCCGGAACCTCTTCCGGTGCCGGTGCCGTCTCTTCCTCCGGCAGATCCTCAGTCTCCAGATCCTGTACTTTCAGTCTGTGCTTTCGGGGAACCGCTCCTACGGGGACCGCCTCAACAGTCTCAGACGGCATCCCGCCAGCATCCCGCAGTCGTTCCATTTCGTACGGCAGAATCGCCTGTATTCCTGCACCGGCAACTATGGCCAGCAGCAGATACAAAAGCGTAAATCCCGGCATGTCCTCACTTAACATTCCGCAGCCACTTAAGATTCCAAGTGCTAACACCTGTGCAAGCCACACGGACTGTCTTTCGCATTTTATCCTGCACCAGTAACTGAATACACCGCTTGCAAGGATCGTAACCATAATGGCTGCTACCACCTGATAAGGCACATAAGTGTAGAGGTTCGGCTGTTCATAGAGAGCAATCCATGTGAATTTCCCGGGGGAAAAGACTTTCCACCATGCCAGAAGCACATTCTCCATCTGCTTCCCACTGCCCAAAGCGTCCAGAGCAATGCAGGCAAAAAATGCCACTGCAGTACCGAACAGACCTAACACTCCTGCACCGATTCTGCGCATCCATTTTACCTGTTGCTTTGTCTCCAGAAAAAGCACGGAAAACACTACGAGTAGCAAAAGCAGTCCCGTCACATCCAGGTAAGCAAGAATTCCTATGGCAATGCCACCTAAGAAAAATCCGCCTACAGAACGGATACCGGGAGTGTCTCCCCGTTGTCTGAAACTATCCAATGCTTCCACGCATACACACAGGCCGATCATCCACAATAACTGATATAACGGTTCCGGGCCTAAAATCATCGTTCCCGACAGAGCAGGACACAGCATCCAGTATCCAAGAGCCACCACAGCAGCTACCGTACCGGTCAATTTTCGTACTGCAAAATATAAAAAGATTCCGGTCAGAATCTGCAATACCAGCTGCAGTACCAGTGCCGCCGTCATTTTATTTCCTAAAAACACCAGCAGACCGTGCAGTACCTGTAAATAAAAATATACTGCACCATGCACCACCTGAGGGATCCGCGTGGTCTCTGTGACCTTTACCGCGTCAAACCAGATGTTACCACCCTCCCCGGAGATATCATACAGCATAATTTCTCTTACACGAAGTACGATTCCCACAGCAATCAGAGCTACTGCAATCACTCCTTCGATGATCAGCTTCATCTGTCCGGAGTTTTCAGCGCTTTGTGTCCATTTCGCCTGCAGGCATCTATGTAACAGAAAAACAACCAGCCCCGTCACCGCAAGCCATACGCCTGCGATAACAAGGCCGATCGGGCGGGAACCGCCCTCCGGCAGCATGACCATTGTCGTGCCTACCAGTCCGGTGCCCGCTATAATTGCATAAATGAACCACAATACAACACTTAAAATGCCTTTTTTATAATTCATTATTTCAGTACCTTTTCGATGTTATATCTGGGACGATGTTTTACCTCAATGTAGATCTTACCAATATACTGACCTACCAGTCCGATGGCCATAAGCTGAATGCCGCCTAAGAACCAGATGGATAGGATCAGGGAAGTCCAACCCGGTACCACATGTCCGGTACAATAAGAGATCAATGCATAGATTGCAGCCAGAATGCTTAAAAATACAATGATCATGCCGGCTCCCAAAATCATGCTGATCGGCTTGACACTGAAAGAAGAGATTCCGTTAAATGCCAGCGCCAGCATTTTCTTCAGCGGATACTTGGACTCTCCGGCGACTCTTTCCTTACGGTCATAGTAGACACAGTCGGTCTGGTATCCGATCAGAGGCATCATGCCTCTTAAGAACAGGTTCGTCTCCTGATATTTGGAGAACTGTTCTACCGCACGCTTGGACATCAGGCGGAAATCCGCATGATTGTAAACCGTCTTAACGCCCATCATCTCCATAACCTTATAGAAGCCCTGTGCGGTGGTACGTTTGAAGAAAGTATCGGTCTTACGCTCCTTACGGACACCGTATACGATATCACAGCCGTTGTGGAACTTATCGATCATTTCCTCGATCACAGCTACATCATCCTGCAGATCTGCATCAATGGAAACCGTCACATCAGACAGATCCATGGCAGTGATTAGTCCGGCAGTCAGTGCGAACTGATGTCCCACATTGCCGGCCAGCTTTACACCGCATACCTGCACCGGATGTGCCTGATGCTCTTCTTCGATCAGCTCCCAGGTACGATCCTTACTGCCATCATTTACAAACAGAATAAAACTGTCTTCCGCGATCTTTCCCTTATGGATCAGATCATCCAGCACACCCCTCAGTGCCTCGGAAGCAATCTTTAACACCTCTTCTTCATTATAACAAGGAACTACAATTGCAAGTTTCTCCATGCTGTTACCCCTAACCTTTCAATTTATTCGTCCCAGTTATGATATACTGCCTGAACGTCATCATCATCTTCCAGCAGTTCCAGGGTTCTCTGTAAGTTCTTCACTGCAGTCTCATCGGTCAGTGTTACATAATTCTGGGGAATCATGGTAACTTCTGCACTGATCATGGGAATTCCGGCATCTTCCAGAGCCTTGCGTACCTCTTCGAAGTTATCGGGATCAGTCAGGATCTCGAAGCTGTCATCCTCTTCGGAGAAATCTTCCGCTCCGGCATCCAGAGCGATCATCATCAGATCGTCCGCTTCCATATCACATTCTTCCTTGTCCACGATGATCTGTCCCTTCTTATCGAACATAAAGGATACACATCCGGGAGTACCTACATTACCCTGTCCCTTGGTAAATGCGCTTCTTACGTTGGCAGCGGTACGGTTGGTGTTGTCGGTAAGTGCATCTACGATGATGGCGATACCGTTGGGGCCGTAACCTTCGTAAGTCACATACTTATAGTTTACATTGCCCACATCTCCGGCTGCCTTCTTGATACCGCGCTCGATGGTATCGTTGGGCATGTTGTTGGCTTTTGCCTTGGCAATAACGGTTGCCAGTTTGAAATTGTTGGCGGGATCGGGACCGCCCTCTTTTACAGCGACTGCGATCTCACGGCCGATAATGGTAAAAATCTTACCCTTTGCAGCATCGTTCTTTTCTTTTTTATGCTTAATATTAGCAAATTTGGAATGTCCTGACATTTTTGTTACTCCTTTGAACTTAAAGTTTCTTTCTCTTTGTATGCGTAGTCTTTACGCAATAACGCTCTTTCTATCATAGCATTATTTTCTTTTTTCTTCAAGCACTGATTGTCCGTCTTCTGCATTCTGCGGTGTTTTTTCCTCCGGAAGCTTCCGGACCAACACACTTCCTATCATTTTTTTGACCACGGAAAGGATTTTAAAGTTGTATCCCTTATAGTCCACATCGAACTGCTCGTCCGGTTCCGGGATCCGGTCCAGTCTGGAGATCAGGAAACCGTTCAAAGTCTCGAATTCTTCCTCGTCGAAGGTAATACCCAGAAGCTCTTCCACTTCCTTTAACGGAGTCTTGCCTTCCATGACATATTCGCCCTTGCCACGGTTCTTGATGTATTCCTGATCCTCATCATACTCATCCATGATATTGCCGACGATCTCCTCCAGAATATCCTCCATGGCGATCAGTCCGTCGGTCTGTCCGTATTCGTCTACCACAATGGCCATCTGCAGCTTCTGGGACTGCATTTCCTTGAACAGTTCATCGATATTTTTCGTCTGCGGCACAAAATAAGGCTCTCTGAGCAGCCCGTCCAGTTTTGCGATAGGCAGGTCCAGCTTGTCATCACTGATATGGAACCGCATGGCATCCTTCAGATGCAGGATACCGATGATATGATCAATATTCTCCTCATACACAGGGTAACGGCTGTTCTTGCCTCCCAGCATGGAAGCAATGGCATCTTTCAGTTTCGTCTCACCATCAATGGCCACGATACTTCCACGATGTGTCATGATATCCTGGGCTTCCTTGTCTCCGTATTCGAAAATGTTGGAGATCATCTCCGCCTCACTGGCCTGAATGACACCCTGCTCATGACCTTCCTGCACCATATTGATGATCTCTTCCTCGGTCACATCATTTTCATCCGTATTGTTGCGGACACCGAAGAGGAACAGGATTCCCTTGGCTGTCAGATTCACCAGCCCCGTCAGGGGTGCCAGCAGTCTGGTGATAATATAAATCGGGTCAATACAGGCATACGCCCACTTCTCCGGCTGTCTGGATGCCATTTTCCGGGGAATCAGCACACCGAAAGTCAACAGGATATAGATCATGGCAATAAAAGACAATACCGTGGCAATCCCTGAAAGCACTCCCGTAGGCACATTCTCCAGAGACATGCCTCCCACATTGATCACATGAAGTCCCTTGTCAATGGTCTGCAGCCAGATATTCAGATAAAAAGCTCCCATTAAAATATTGATCAGCGTAATAACCAGCTGTACCGTATTGATATAGATCCCCGGACGGCTGATCATTTCACTCAGCCGCATGGACCGGCGATCCTTTTCTTCCTCTGCTTTATGTAAGATCTCTTTTTCATTGAGGTTGTCAATGGCAGCATCAAATCCATAAAAAAACATATCTACCAATAACAGCAGGAAAAAGAGAAATATGGCCACAGGCCCACTGATATCCATCGTTCATTTCATCCTTTCGTATTTTAATTCTTTTATATATTCCTCTGGATACGCAGGGTATCAGACTATGTATCCAGTTCCAGACTTACCTTCAGTGCCCGGTTCACTCTCCGCATAATATCACCGTCGAGATGACATACTTTATCCTTTAATCTCTTCTTGTCAATGGTGCGCAGTTGTTCCAGAAGCACTACCGAATCCTTATCCATATCATAAAGACGGGCATTTAATTCAATGTGTGTAGGCAGCTTCGCCTTATTCATCTTTGAGGTGATTGCAGCGCAGATCACGGTAGGACTGTGTTTGTTGCCAACATCATTCTGGATGATGAGCACCGGTCTGATACCGCCCTGTTCCGAGCCGATCACCGGCCGCAGATCCGCGTAATAGACATCTCCTCTTCTCATTTCTACTCCTTATATCAGCGATTTAGGATAAGTATTGCCGATTCTTACGGAGTTATACGAACACCTTTGATCCGTCAGAAATTTTCAAAATAGTCTCTTACTTCTGTGATCTCACCATGCTGTATGTAGACCCTGGGAATTCTTTTCCCTAGATCACAGACAAATTCATAATTAAATCTGCCGGAAAGTTCTCCAAGTTCTTCCGCTGTGATCCGTTCTGTGCCGTCCATACCGAGAAGCGTTACTTTGTCGCCATCCATTGCTTCCGGGATCTCCGAAATATCCACCATGAACTGATCCATACAGACTCTTCCGAGGATCGGTGCCCTCTTCCCGTGGATCAGTACATAGCCTCTTCCGGACAGGCTTCTGGGATAGCCGTCTCCGTAACCTACGGGGATCGTGGCTACTCTGGTGTCCTTCTGTGCTGTAAACAGCCCACCGTAGCTGACGCTCTGTCCCGCATGAATCATCTTGCAGTATACAATATGGCTGTAGAGAGACATGGCTGCCCGCAGGGGTACAATGTCTTTACTTACTTCTTCGGAAGGATACAGACCGTAGGTCGTGATTCCCGCCCGAACCATATCCATATTCGCCTGGGGCATTTCCAAGATTGCAGCACTATTGGAGCAGTGTTTGACAGGAATAGTAATCCCCAGTTCTGTCTGTATTTTGTCAATAAAATTCTGAAAAAGCTCCAGCTGATGATTCGCCGAAGTCTTATCCGCCTCATCGGATTTGGCAAAATGGGTAAAAATACCCTCCACCTCCAGCTCCGGATGCTCTATAAGGAATCTGACGAACTCCAGTCCTTCCTCATCCGGCGTAATGCCGATTCTGCCCATGCCGGTATCTACCTTGATATGAACCTTTGCTTTCTTTCCGACCTTTGCCGCTGCTGCGGCCAGCTCTTCCACCGTATCCCTGCGGTAGACTGCCGGACGGATCTCCTCCCGGATCAGTTCTTCGTAGCAATAGGGAAAAGTATATCCCAGGATCAGGATCGGTTTCTTCACGCCTGCTTCTCTGAGTACATGTGCCTCTTCATAAGTAGCTGCTGCATAGCCGAACATGAAATCCAGCTGCTCTAACATTTTCGCAATGGGGACACCACCATGACCATATCCGTCCGTCTTAATGACTGCCAGTATTTTCGTGTTCTCCGCAATATTTTCTTTCATATGGACCATATTTTCCCAGATGGCATCCAGATCCACTTCCGCCCATACCCGTTGATAGGACTCTAATTTTTCCTGCAGTTCTCTCGTCATATTTTCACGCTTTCTTATTTTGATTTTTCATCAGACATTCGGCGATATCTCCCGCCATCACACCATATTCGGTATGAAGTCCGGCCGCCAGATCTCCTGCCATGCCGTGCAGATATACGCCACAGGTCGCAGCCTCCGAGGCATCCATTCCCTGCGCCAGCAATCCCAGGATCACGCCGGTCAGCACATCTCCGCTGCCTGCCGTAGCCATTCCGCTGTTGCCCGTGGTATTCAGATAGCAGACTCCCTGTTCCTTACATACCACAGTCCTCGCATCCTTGGCAACTGCTACGGCATGAAATCGCTTGGCCAGTATTTTCGCACATGTGGGTAGGTCGTCCTTGCACTCTGAGGTCGTCCGTTTTAGCAGTCTTGACATTTCCCCCACATGAGGTGTCAGAAGGATTACTCTGCCTTCCGCACCCTGAGCGCTCAGTTCTTCTGCCAGCATCCTGCCGTTCTCCTCTGCCAACAGGTTTAGGGCATCTGCATCCAGCACCAGCGGCTTCCTGCTTCTCTCCACCACGGTCTTCAGACATTGCAGTGCCTGTTCTTCTCTGCCGATGCCGGGACCTATGGCGATGACATCCGCCCAGTCCAGACTCTCCGCCAGCTGTCTGCAGGAGCCGTACAATGCTTCCGGAATCCCCTGCTGTATGATCTGTCGGTTCTCTTCCGCGGTAATCACCTTTACCATGCCGGCTCCGGTACGATAGGCTGCTTTCGCCGCCAAAATGGCTGCACCCGCCATGCCGTTACTTCCTGCAACAAGCAGTGCTTTGCCGAAGGTTCCTTTGTTCCCCGCAGCGTTTCTCTTAAGTAACTGTACGGAGCCTTTCTCATAAGTGTACATTTCTGGTTCCTGTCCTAAGAAGCTCTCCTGTCCGATCCCCACATTCGCAGTCCGGACTTCTCCGGCGTATTCCGCACCGGGATACAGTACCAGTCCTCTCTTACAGAAACCAAAAGTGACCGTGGCATCCGCCAGAAATGCACAACCCAGCACTCTGCCGGTATCTGAGCAGATACCGCTTGGCACATCCAGTGCCAGCTTAAATCCCTCTGCCTTGTTCATCTCTTTTACGGCATCCGCATAGTTTCCCTCCACAGGGCGGCTTAATCCCACGCCGAAGAGGGCGTCTACAATTACATTATATTCATCCACCGCAATATTACTGTCTGTCTTCACCGGAAAATGTTGCAGAGTCTGCCACTGCGATTTCCACTGATTTGTAGCTCTCTGCATATCTCCCACGCATTTTACCGCGACTGCGTATCCGTCCGCCGCAAGAAGTCTTGCTAACGCCAGGCCATCGCCGCCATTGTTCCCCATACCAGCAAAAATGAGCACTTTCGTCCGTTCTTTCACGGCATCAAAGCGCTCTTTTATAAAATCCTCCGCTGCCAGAGCCGCTCTCTCCATCAGGACCGGCCCCGGTATGCCGAGGTACTCTATGGTATTCTTATCGTATTGCTTCATTTCCTGTGCAGTTACCAGATATTTCATACTGTTTTTGCTCCGGATTATATTTCATGTCAAACAGATTGACCACCTCTGCACCAAAGATGTCATGCATGTAGTTATAGATTTCCTGATTCTGCTGCTCCATCTGCTGTTTCTCGATCAGACGTTTTTTCAGTTCAATGCGAATAGCACTCACCCACTCCGCAGTATCATTGATCTGTTTGTCATTATCCTTCATAATATCATAGCAGCAGTCCATAGTAAACATCATAAGCTGAAGATTTATTCTTTCGATCTCTCTGGGGATATCTTTTAACTCATCTTCGTATGCTTCCAGCTTCTCATTGCATTCCTCGATCAGGCGCTTATGATCCTCGATCTGTTTGTTCAGCTTACTGTTTTCGCCCTGCTGTTCCGCCTCATCCACCATAGGAACGATTTCTTTCATCAGCTTCTTTTTCAGATTCCGGATATCCTTCGACTCGGTATTGAGCTTACCTTGTCGTTTCAACAGCTGATTCAGGGCATCTTCCGTTTCTTTTAGCGGAACGGAACCGGTCTTATTCAACAACCGATACCATTTATTATCCAGGGTGAGTACGGGCAGATGCTTTCCCGTCAATGCATTTTTGAAAGCAGCCTGTCGGTCCTGTGCATTTTCTTCTGCGTTACCGTTGCCCATAATATCACTCCTTTGATGCCTTACTTCATGTTGTATTATTTCTCGGTGCGCTGAAATTCATAAAAGCGGCTGCTTCGCATCCGTCATCGCCTTGCGACTTTTCCTTTTATTCATTTTCAGACACTCCGCCTATGAAATAAGCAATCATACGCTTGCTTATTTCATGTCTGAACTGTAACGGTTAATATTATAGGATAGCTTCATTAAGCTGTCGGACAGATGCACGTTCTCCACCTGAATTCCCTCGGGAACATTCAGATCCACATGAGCGAAATTCCAGATAGCACGGATCCCGTTAGCCACCAGCTTATCTGCCACTTCCACAGCACTGGTCTTGGGAATCGTCAGTACAGCGATATCGATGTCCTTCTCCCGGATAAAGGATTCCAGCTGATCCATGGGCATGACCTTCACACCGCGGACATCCTTACCCACTAGTTCCGGGTTCGCATCGAACATTCCCTTGAAGATAAATCCACGACGCTCGAAGTTCATATAATTGCCCAGCGCTCTTCCCAGATTGCCGGCTCCAATGATGACGAAATTATGCTGCTTATCCAGTCCTAAGATCTTACCGATCTCACGATACAGAGATTCTACATTATATCCATAGCCCTGCTGGCCGAAACCGCCGAAATTATTAAAATCCTGACGTATCTGGGATGCGGTCACCTTCATCAGTCCGGAAAGTTCCTGCGAAGAGATGCGTTCCACACCTTCATCCTTCAATTCCCCCAAATATCGAAAGTATCTGGGCAGTCTGCCGATCACAGCCTGTGAAATTCCTTTTGCTTCCAATACTTTCACCTCCGATTATTTAAGTATACACCATATGTTAAAAACTTGTCAATGAATTGACAGGTTTTCTTCTTTTCGTTACAATAAAATTTAAAAAGCCCGGTCTCCGTGGGCTGGAAATAAAGGATACTTACTACCATGATATTATCTTGTCAGAATATTTCAAAAGCATTTGTAGAAAATCAGGTATTGAAAAATGTCTCTTTTCATATAGAGGATCATGAAAAAGCTGCCATCGTGGGCATCAACGGTGCCGGAAAAACAACGCTGCTCCGCATCATCGTAGGAGAAATGACTCCCGATGACGGACAGGTGGTTCTGGCGAAAGACAAGACACTTGGGTATCTCGCCCAAAACAGCACCGTGGACACCTCTCACACCATTTACGAGGAACTGTTATCCGTCAAGGCGGATCTGCTGCGCCTGGAGGAAAAGATCCGGGAATGTGAAAACAATATGAAGCATGCTAATGGGGACGCTCTGGAAGACCTTATGAAGCAGTACACATCTCTCACCCATGCTTTCGAAACCGGCGGCGGCTATCTCTACCGCAGTGAGCTGGTCGGTGTGTTAAAGGGACTGGGTTTTACCGAAGATGAATTCTCCAAGCCGGTTGCCACACTCTCCGGCGGTCAAAAGACCCGTGTGGCGTTAGGCCGACTCTTATTACAAAATCCGGATCTGATCATCTTAGACGAGCCGACCAACCACTTAGATATGAATTCCATCGCCTGGTTAGAGACTTATCTGTTGAATTACAAGGGAGCCGTTCTCATCGTTTCCCACGACCGGTATTTTCTGGACCGGATTGCCGGAAAAGTCATCGAGATCGACCAGTCCAAGGCTACGACTTTTATGGGAAATTATTCCGATTATGCCGTAAAAAAGGAACAGCTGCGCGTTGCTGCCTGGAATGCCTATATGAACCAGCAGCGTGAGATCAAGCATCAGGAAGAAGTTATCGAAAAATTAAAGTCCTTCAACCGGGAAAAGTCCATCAAGCGGGCGGAAAGCCGGGAGAAAATGTTGGACAAGATCGAGGTCATCGAAAAACCCTCCGAGGTCCGCACGGATATGAAGCTGACACTGACGCCCCGGATCTTAAGCGGCAATGATGTGCTGACTGTGGAGCATCTGTCCAAAAGCTTTGACTCCCATAAGCTTTTTACCGATGTTAATTTCGAGATCAAGCGCGGCGAACACGTGGCGATCATCGGTGATAATGGCAGCGGCAAGACAACTCTGCTTAAGATCTTAAACGGTCTCGTTCCTGCAGATCAGGGTACCTTCCGATTAGGTTCCAATGTGGAGATCGGCTATTACGATCAGGAGCATCATGTGCTCCACAGCGAGAAGACATTGTTCGAAGAGATCTCCGACGATTATCCCTACCTGAACAATACCCAGATCCGCAATGTGCTGGCGGCTTTCCTCTTCACCGGGGAGGATGTGTTCAAGCGTATCAGTGATCTGAGTGGCGGCGAGCGCGGTCGTGTATCTCTCGCCAAGCTGGTACTCTCCAACGCAAACTTCCTCATCCTGGATGAGCCGACGAACCACTTAGATATCATGTCCAAGGAGATTCTGGAGGATGCCCTGAACGGTTACGAAGGAACGATATTGTATGTCTCCCATGACCGTTACTTTATCAACCGTACCGCCCACAGGATCCTGGATCTGACAGAGGGACAATTCGTAAATTATGTTGGAAATTATGACTATTATCTCGAAAAGCACGACACCGTGATGGCTGCAATAGAAGCCAGTGTTCCACAGAGTGCTGACGCAGATAACACAGTTGCCGCTAAGGTTGCAGAATCCGAAGTTAAGCTGGACTGGAAAGCCAAGAAAGAAGAACAGGCACGACTTAGGAAACTGGAAAACGAAGTCAAAAAGATAGAAGCTGAGATTGAAAAGCTTGAAAATGAAAATGAAGAACTAACCGAACTTTTACAAACGGATGAAGTTTCGACAAATTCCGTCAAATTGCAGGAGATTTCTTCCAAGATTGAAAAAAACACCAACAGACTTGAAGAACTTATGGAACGCTGGGAAAGCATCCAATAAATAAAAGTCCGACTGCATTGCAGCTTTGATATTTCATTTTTGTAAAAAAAAACGACAGCATTGTAATTTAAAAATTTAATTTATATTACAATGCAGTCGGTTTTTTGTTTTTTTCTAAGCAATATTATTAATTTCTTTTTGTTTTTAACTTTTTGTCAAACAATAGCATTTTTCTGCTAAGTAGTATATTATTCTTAGCTTTTTCATTTTCGACTAGAAATCTCTTATATGCTCACCACTGTATATCTCATCTTTCCTAAGCTTCGACATTATCTCTTCTTTTTTAGTTCCGACAAGAAGTTCACTGTTATATTTAAGATATTTTTCACTTGGATTGTCAGAAAGAAACATTGCAATCTCGCTGTTCATCGTAAGCTCCGTCACAAATACGACCATCTCCTGGCCTGCTCCGAGTGTTTCCTCAATAAATGTAAATACATTTTCAAGCTGCTCTGATGCCATGTCCTCACTCTCTTCAAGTATCTTTCTCTGATTTTCAAAACCTGAAAGTGCTTCTTCAAATGCCGCATCAATGTCTTTCTCTGAACTGATTTCTGTTTCTGACAGCTTATTTATAAGATGTTCATTTGCCTTTATCTCATCCTTAAAAAATTCTCTTAATACTTCATTCATAATTCCTGTCCCTCCATTCTTTATACTGTCAAATAACTCCTGATTTGATGATACCATTATTCCCAGTAATGAATTTATGCAGTCTTTTTCAAAAGGCTCATGCAGTTCAAATGCTTCATCTAAAAAATTATCTACCGTACTTCTTCTTAATCCCCTTTTCAAGGTCTTTAAAAATATATGTTCTTTTTCTCCTACTTCTGCCGTGACTACAACCTGAGTTTTTATAAAGCCATCTTTTTCTATATAGTATATTCCTCTGGTTTTTTCATATACTTTGTAATTATTATCCGAAAACCATCTTAAAAGTTTTTCCGGCTTTCTTTCCCTCACAAATGTAACAGTCACACTGTTTATATCTATGTCACCTATGTGTTTTTCACTGCTCTTATACAGATAGGCATATGCCATAACTTTGAAATATGTATCTTCGTTTAGTGTATCATTTTCAGACTTATACTCCATAATGTTATGCTTCCGGAATATCTGACCTATATCATTTGTTATCTCAAAGTCATCTGTCTTTTCCACTACAAGCAGGTCTATGAGCAATGGCTTTCGACTGAGTGGATATTCTCTGTGAAATTCCAGCTTGTCTGCATACTCCCTAAGCTCCAGTTCCATTGCGGCACAAAATCCCAAATGCCACTGTATATCATTTTCTTTCCCCATAAATGTCTCCTTTCTTACATTATACATACTGTATAATAAAAATGCAATAATTCCTCCCAACTCTCGCAAACATTTGTTTGTTTTTTGTTTTTATAATACCATATGAATATATGTTCGTCAAGACATTTCATTCAGGCAAGGATATTTGTGCTATGCACAATCATGTATTGACCCATCACACAAAAGCAATGATTGACTCTTTAATTTTATAATTTGATAATGTTTTTTTCTTATACATCACCTCTCAATTTTTTACCATACAATAGTAAACATAATAAAAAAGACGGACTACCTGCATTGCAAACAGTCCATCTTTCCATTCCATTTTATCTCATCAGATATAATACATTTCATCCGCATCTCTGTCTGTGTTTGAATATTCATCAGCCAGTTTTCTGAGTGTTACATTTTTGATTACTTTTCCTGTCTCCTCATTTATACGGTCTATAACAAGTCTCTGGAGTGCTTTGGATATACCTTTTACCATACAGTTTTCGGATATTTCCTCGTCCTCTATCTTGTAATCACCCTCCACTGCATTTAATACATCCTCAACACTTATGTCTGTGGATGGTCTTGCAAGAAGGTAACCTCCGTTTATACCAGCCACACTTTTTACAATACCGGAGCGTTTTAGATTTGAAAAAATCTGCTCAAGGTATTTGGTAGATATATCATTTTCTTTTGCTATCTTGCTCAATGTCATTTTCTCTTTATCACTGTTAAGTGAAAGATAAACCAATGCTCTTAACGCATATCTGCCTCTCTTGGATAATTTCATATCTACAACCCCTCCATATTTTATTATGTACTCTCGTAATCTTTTGAACGAAGAATTCCGATAGTACATTATTTCTTAACATTACCGTTCATACAAAAGCCGGGCAATGCCTATTCTGCTCTTCAAATAAATTCACCGTTTCCTGCCACTCTCACATCATAGGCAGAAAGTTCATCAATATATTTAACTATTTCATCTGTCTCAACCTTGATATCCTCAGGAAGTACATGATAATACTCTTCACTCGCAATTCTTACTGTTGATGCATATTTCTCCTCTACAAGAAGTAATGTTATAACTCCTGCATGGTGAAGATGCTTGATAACATCTGAAATATTTTCTTCTGACCCCGGAGCATAAAGGTATGTATGCTTGCCCTGGATTGAAAGTTCTTTTTCTACTTTTTCAAGGAGACTTCTTGACACGCCCTGTCTCTCAACCGGAAATGCTATTGCTACTGCTTTCTGACCGTTTAATGCTGCTCGTACATTTCTGTCAACTCTTCCTGCAAAAAGTCCTTCACCGCCCTCATTTACTTTTTCAACAACACCACAAGCTGATGTCATGTTTGTTACACGGTCGATAAGGATAAGTTCTCCAAGTGTCTTGTGGTTTTTAAATTCATCTACTACAATCTTATCTGCAAGCGATATTGTGCAAAGTGCGATTTCATTCTTTGACAGTTTGTCAGCTTTCTTTTCCTCACCTGTGTTTACATCTACAGTGTGAACGATTTCCGTTACGATACCAGGAATCATTTTTGTTCCGAGTTTTACAAAGTAGTTTTTGCCGTTTTCGAGAATATCATC
>ENA-OPWR01001410-OPWR01001410.1-human-gut-metagenome-genome-assembly--contig:-NODE-1410-length-18496-cov-5.163711_pt1 | contig 18496 bp, 17 predicted proteins | sample MGYA00241507_ERZ502006 | MGnify/ENA primary metagenome ERZ502006 (study PRJEB25962, sample SAMEA2043041) | human gut metagenome | biome: human gut; feature: human-associated habitat; material: faeces...
CTCCGTTTATAATAATGTTTTTCATTATTTCAAGCTCTTTTGATGCAATCCTGTAATTTTCTTCAAGATTATCAAGCTGCATATTTACTATAAGGATGATTTCGTTTTTTCTGTTATCAAAAGCTATAACTTTATCAAACAGCATTAAATCAACATCTTTAAAGTTTCCGTCGTCATTGGCGTCAAGCTTTAAGCTCGGCTCGGCGTATTTTACATAATCATATCCAAAGTAGCCTACAAGCCCGCCCGTAAAATTAGGAAGTTCCTCAATCTTCGGTGCTTTATGCTCGGCAAGAATTTGGTTAATATATTTTCTTGGGTCGCCCACACATTTTTTAACACCGAATGAATCAATAACCGTTACATTATAATTTGTACAGCTTACTTCTGCTTTAGGGTCATATCCTAAAAATGTATAATGCCCTGTTTCATTAGCATCATCGCACGATTCAAGCATATAGCAGTGCGAACTCACATTTTTAAGTTTTTTTAAAAATATTTTATAAAAATTTTTAAAAGATTCGTAGATACAAATATTTCAATCACAGATGATAGCAATAATAATATCAACATAATAAAAGAAAATATAGTATGCCTTACAATTTCTAACTTTATGTTTTCCTTTCTATTATCTCTAATAATTGATTTGTACAATTTAAATCCACTAACTGCTAAAGCTAATGTAGCTGGTATAAAAATTAAATTTTGTAGTACTAAACTTAATAATGTAAAAAGTATTCCCTTTCCTATTCCTAAAATAGATACACATACAGATATAGTATATCCTAAGCAAAATCCTCTATAAAATACAATTCCAAAAACTACTGGTATCCCGAATTACTGTAGTTCCAAAAAACCAAATCATAATAGCAAGCAATATATTTTGTCCCATGCTATTTTTTAACAAATCCATATAATTTAAATTTTCTGTTGTTTTCATTTTTTCTATAAAATTAGTTATATATGAGCTTATCTCCATTCTTTGCGTCTCTTGTATATTATTAACAAAAAATACTCCCAAAAATATACCTACCAAAAAAAATAACATAACAACTATATATTCTTTTTTATTATTTAAAATATGTTGCTTTAAAGTATCTCTTATTTTAACTCCTTTGTCTCTCATAAAAAATCTCCTTATCGTTTATACATAATGTGTATTCGATAAAGAGATTTTTAGAACTCTATTTTATATTATAAAATTAATTTTATTACTTTACTGAAACCTTACCATAAACTCCTCCACCTCCAGAGTGAATTTTAGCATTTCCGTTTCTAGCATTTTCTATATTATTGGCTATTTTTTCTCCTACTACCATTTCTATATCATCTTTTGACAACTTGTGTAAAATGTTCATTTCTGTTTCAAAGGTATTTAACAATTTTGAAATTGTCTTTCCTCCAACTCCTGGTATAAAACCAAGCGGAATTTGGTAAATATATGGTGGTCTATCTTTTGGACTTTTAGTTTGTTTTTTGTCTTTTATTAGTTCTATTCTGTCAAATACTCCAAATGTAACATTTTTTCCACCACACATTGGACACTTTTCTACTGGTTCTTTAGTTTCTATAGACTTTTGGCAATCATCACAATAGGTTCTATGATATTTTCCAAGTTTTGGATCTAATCCATAATTTGCTATAACTTTTCTTCCATCTTCTTTTTTTAGTGCTTTTACAATTTCTTTAAAAGATATATCTTCTACTGCTATTTTATTGTATTCTCTTGCTATTTTTGGTAAAGAATGTGCATCTGAATTTGTTAAAAAAGTTCTTGTTTCTAATTCTGAAATGGTATCTGCTAAATATGTATCTGAACTTAATCCAAGCTCTATTGCAAATATTTTGTCAAATTTTTCTTTAAAAACGTTTTCTAATCTATCAGTACAATTTCCATAATAACTTTTATGTGGTGTAAAAACATGTGCTGGAATTAAAATTCCATTATATTTTTCCACAATATCAATTAATTCATATCCTGACAAGTCAGTCCTTTGTGTACTTAATGTAATATTTTTTAAATGATGGCTTAATTCATTTGAGAACCCTTTTATGTCTTTTAAATATGGGAAAAAGCATATATTATGCGCACTTCCACATTTTCCATTTCTTCCTTTTTCTGAAGTCTCTACTTCACTACCTAAAAGAATGCATACTTTATCTTTATAAATAATTCCTCCATCTTTTAGTTCGTAAGCATCTCCTGTTTTCAAAAAATTCTCTATATCTTCTATTACATAAGGTGAAGCACAATCTATTATCCCTACTACATTTATGCCTTTCCTATCTGCACATTCTTTTGCAATATTAGCAAAATTTAATGATCTTGCAGCTGTTATTTTAATTGGTTTTCCACTTTCACTTCTACCTATGTGAACATGTAAGTCAGCAAATATTTCGTACATTTCTATTTCTCCTTTACTTCTACTTCTGCCATTGATTCTTCCCTTATATGATTCATTATCTTTCTTGTTGTTTCTTGACTAAATAATGGCCTATTTGGATCATCTACTTTTTTAAACATTTCTTTTGTTACTTCAGCCATATGTTTTTCCATAAGTTTATCTAATTTTGGTTGATATGTATATCCTACTTCTTTCATGAATTTTACAACATCTTCTGTTTCATTATAAATTTTTACTAGTCTTTTTAATGCTGTCATATTAACTAATTCACTTACATTGATTTCTTCCATAAAATTAACAAAACTTTTAAATTCCTCTAAATATTGATTGTAATAGTCTTTTAAATTTCTATATTCTAATAACACTAGTGCCTCATCTGGTTTAAATCCACTTCTCTCTGGTCTATCTAAAAGTAATCCTCCATATTCATCAACTAATTCCAATATATCGCCTTCTCGACTCCTTGGATTAGAATAACTATATCTATTAACTTGTTCACAAATATTACAAAAGTTTTTTTCAAAACCAAGTGTAGCTAAATATTCCGCTCCTCTTTTAGCATATGTATGTACACTTTCTATATTTTGAGCGTTTTCGACTTTTTTACAATTACACAACAAACATGCTGTTAATACAAGATTTTTATCTACATCTAGTTTAGCATAATTTAAAAAAGCTCTTGCTATTTCTGTTTTAAATATAATTGATTTATCAAATAAAATTCTCTTCTTTCTTGATAAATAATATGTAATCTCCATTTTTTGCATCAAATCTTCTTCATTTAAAATATATTCTGCAAAGTTCTCCATTTGTTTCCTCCTTTAAGTTAACTATCTAACAAGTTAACTTACAAAAACGCTATAAGCATTTTTATTTTGTCCATTTGTATCCATTTTTATTATACTTAATATTACAAAACATTTCAATATTTTTGTTATATGTCATAAAATTGTAATATTTTGTTATCAATTATAATTCTTTTATTGCCTTTCTGGCTAATTCATCACATCTATTATTATATTTATTATCACTGTGCCCTTTAACTTTTATAAAATTAACTTTATGTATTTTTGTTAAATCATATAATTCTTGCCAGATTTCTTTATTTTTTACTGGTTCCTTTCCTGAAGTTTTCCATCCTTTTTTTACCCAATTATAAATCCATCCTTGTAAAAAAGCATTTACTACATAAGCACTATCACTATATAAATCAACTTCACAAGCATATTTTAGCATTTTTAATCCTTCTATTACTGCTGTTAATTCCATTACATTATTAGTTGTGTTTTTCATACCTCCAGAAATTTCTTTTTGTTTATCTTTATACATTAAAATAGCAGCCCATCCACCAGGTCCCGGATTTCCCGAACAAGCTCCATCTGTATATATTATAACTTTTTCCATCTAATTATCCTTTCTTATAGCTTTTAAGTTTCGAATTTTTAAACAAGATGGGACAAATCCATAATTTAAATAATAAAATGTATATATGTATATACATTTTAGCTTGAGTGAAAGCGGCACATTTTTTTATTAGATTTTCTTTTTGAACGTAGTGAATAATATTTATTGTTTAAATTATGGATTTGTCACATCTTGTTTAAAAACCCGAAACTTAAATATTAGCTTTCTTGTTTTTTTCCATTATTTATGGTAATATTATAGCAGTTAATTAAAAATTATACAAGAAGGGAATTTGATTATGGGTAAAGTTTTAGGTATTGTAGGAGAATATAATCCTTTCCATAATGGTCATTTATACCATTTAGAGCAATCAAAAAAAATGACTAGTTCTAACTATACAGTTGCTATAATGGGTGGCAACTTTACACAACGTGGTTCAACTTCGTTAATTGATAAATGGTCTAAAGCTGAAGCTGCAATTCAAAATGGAATAGATCTAGTTATCGAACTTCCTGTTCTATATACTACTTCTAGTGCTGAAAATTTTGCAGATGGTGCAATAAAAATTTTAGACTCTTTAAAAGTTGTTGATTATATTTCTTTTGGTGCTGAAACCTCTGATGTTGACATATTGAATAAATTTGCAGACGTTTTATATCATGAACCAAGAAAATATAAAATATTATTATCTCATGAATTAAGTAAAGGAATCTCTTATCCTAAAGCTCGTGAAAACGCCCTAATGATATATTTAAATGATATTAGAAAATGTGTTAATGTACTTTCTTCTCCTAATAATATATTAGGCATTGAATATCTAAAAGCATTAAAAAAATATAAAAGTAACATTATGCCTATTTCAATTGCTCGTTATGAATCTGCCTATAATGATAGCTCTTATTCTGGAAATATAGCAAGTGCTACAGCTATACGTAATATTATAAAAAACAATGGATTTGATATTTTAAGAAGATTACTTCCATCTTCAAGCTACAGCATTTTAATAAAAAATATAAAACAAGGACATATAATACCAGACATCTCTGTATTTGAAAAACAAATTATTTATAATTTAAGAAAAATGGAAACATCTGAAATTGCTATGCTTCCTGATGTAACAGAGGGTTTAGAATTTGCTATAAAAAAAGCAGCAAATTCTTGTAATAATTTAAATGACCTTTTAAATATTATAAAATCAAAACGTTATACATCTACTAGAATTCAAAGAATTTTGCTTTATGCTTTATTAGGAATCACTAAAAAAGATATTGATATTTCTAAAAAAACTACTCCCTATATTAGAGTACTTGGTTTAAATAATCGTGGTAAATTCTTAATTTCTGAAATAGCTAAAGCTAATCCTAAACTTGAAATTATTACCTCTGTAAAAAGATTTTATGATAATAATACTAACAAAAATTTAAAATTAATGTTAGATAAAGATATTTTTGCTACAAATGTTTATACAATTGGTTATGAAGATGACTCATGGAGTAATTTAGATTTTACTCAAAAAATTATTAATATCGAATAAATTAAAGATTTTTTCAGCAAATTTGTTCGTGTGCGAAAATTTATGAAATAAATTTTCTGTACAGTGTAGTTTTATATATAATAAAGAGTACGTATGCGTACTCTTCGTTTTATTTATCTATATTTTTATATCTAATATATACAAACATTCCAACAATAGCAAAACTTATTATTAAGAATATTATAACTGGAATATATCCTGTGTTTGGTAATACTTTATTTGCTACAGTTGTATCATTTTTTGTTTTATTTGATGTTATTGTTGTAGTATCTTCTTCTTTTTTTGTTTCTATTTCAGATGAATATAATTTTAATTCTATTCCATTAGATATTACTGTTGTAGATTTTCCATTTAACGTTGCCACTTCTTTTATATATACATATACTGAACCATCTTCTTTTATATCTGCTAGCTGAGATTCTTCTGTAATTTCAAGCATTAAAGCATATGTTCCATCATCTTGCTTTTCAAATTTTCCTGCTGGTATCCATTTATCTTCTTGTATATTATCTTCCTTTGAATTTGATGATAAATAGAAATAATGTTGATATTTGTCACTTGAATTTTTAACTTCTATTCCTGTTACTTTTATTTTTATATTTACTGAACTTTCTTGATTATTCCCCTCTAATTTTAGTTCTTGTAACTCTGCTTTTGCTTTATCATAGTTAGAATTATTATTATCTGTCTTTGAGTCTTCTTTTTCTTCTTCATTTGCAATACTTCCAGAGTATTGATTTACAGTTATACCTTTTATACATAAATTTCCCAAATAACTGCTGCTACTACTGTCTCCAATATCTAGCCATTGGCTATCTTTTTGTGCTTGTTCTTCTCTTACAACAAAACTCTCTTTAGCCTTGCTTAATACAATATCAGGATTTTCTTCTTTTGCTTCATATGTAAAATAAGAAATTCCCCCATCTTTATGTTGCATTTTTATAGCTACTACAAAATTATTTTCTTTTAATTTATATGCTTTTTTAAAATTTATTGTATGATAACCTGCTGTTAAACTAATTTCTTCTCCTGTTGTTAACTCTGCTTTTTGTAAATTAGACAATGATTTATCTGTTCCGTCTGGATTTATATAAACTTCATAAGTTCCCTCAACCAAACTTTGAAATCCTATCGAAGTTAAATATTCTGTATCTGTTTTAGTCCTTGTAAATACATTGGCTAAAAATATATCTTTTACATCGTTTCCTTTTATATAACCTACTTCTCCCCCACCTAAATTATCATATTGATACAAATTATCATAATCTTTTTTATCTTCTGCATTTTCTATTCCAAGCAAATCAGAATATATATATGCATCTTCATAAGATATATAAAATATTCCATTATCTCCAACTGAAACATTAAGTATTTGCCCATCTTCACTTAAAGTACAATTACAATTCATACTTGCTGAAAATGTATTTACAATCTCTTCATCTTCCAATCCTGGATTATTTTTTCTTAATTGCTCCATTGATATTTCTATTGCTTTTCCATATGAATTTCTAATAATCCATGCTCCATTATTCGTAGGTTTAGTTGAAAAATTATCTTTAGAATAATTATCATCCCATCCAATTATACTAACAGCATGATTGACATATACTCCATCTTTTTTCGTCATTTCTTTTTTTATATCTTCATAAGAATCTATTAAATTATAGATAGCTCCAGATTTCAAGTTAATATGTACATTTTTATCAAAATTTGGCATATAAATCGATGCTTTTACTGATCCACTAGTTGAAATATGTTCCTTTATTTGTTCTTTTAAATTTTCAATTTCTGAATCTTTTATTTTATTTTTATTAGCATCTATTGCTCCATCATTTTTAGTTATATATATTGAATTAAAATTTCTTATATCTTTTACTGTAGTTTGTACTTGTTTATTTTTTATATCATTAATATCTATTTCTTCCTGGTTATCTACAAATTTCATATCTTCTTCATTTATTGCTCCAGATCCATTTGTTAAATATGCCATTGACATTGTTGTAGTTCCACCATCTTTTGCCTTTTGTTTCCATCCGTTAGTATTTACTTGTCCATCTTTAAAACTCTGTGTCATAGAATAAACCATATGTCTTTCTGAATAATCATATATCTTATCATCTTTATTATCGTTATAATTTTTTAATGCTAAATTAGTTTCTAATGAACTTATTGAGGCAAAAGCCCAACAAAAGTTAGTACTTTTTTGGTCTTTTATTTCTAGATTATTATCAATTAATGTTTTTAATGAAAATTTAGGAGACGTGGCATATGTTGATGACTTTGCCATTTTTACTAAACTTTTCAAATTCATTTTTTGATTAGCTAGTTGTATTTCTTCTTTTGTATCTTTTGAATAAAAATTATATTTACTTGGCTCTATTACATTTTCTTTTTGTTCATCTGACAATTCAAGCCATTGTTTATATATTTCTGTATATTCCTTATTTTCTAAATTTGTATCATTTCCAAGTGCTATTCCTGTTGTAAATAATATTGTTATAATAAAACATAAATATATCTTTCTAATTGTTTTTTTCATATGATTAAATTACCCCTTTCATCTTTCGTTTATAGTCTATCATAACAAATTTTCTTTTTCAACATAATATAAAGCGTCATATAAATTTAATATTTTTGTAATAGTTTTGTAACTTTTTCGTCTTTATAACATTACAAAAAGCTATGAACATTTTTTTCATAGCTTCCTTAAAAAGCAAAAATATTATCAAAACAATCAAAGTCTTGATAATACTAATGGTGGGCAGGGAAGGATTCGAACCTTCGTACTCGAATGAGAACAGATTTACAGTCTGCCGCCTTTAGCCACTCGGCCACCTACCCAAATATAAAATTAAAATGGTGCTCCCTCAAGGATTCGAACCTTGGACCCACCGGTTATGAGCCGGTTGCTCTGACCAACTGAGCTAAGGGAGCATGTGCTTCTAATGTTTAGCACAAGTAAAAGTATAACTTATTTTTTTAAAATTGTCAATATATTTTTTAATTTTTCAACAAGTTTTTTTATATGGATAAGTGAAAAGTTAAATGCAATTATAAGATTATTGAATATATTTTAGTCCTACACAAGCATTTAATGTACATCTTAATGCAATTTTGATATAATTAATATGTAAATGTTTTTGGTAGAAATGAGGTATTAAATGGAAGAAAACAATACTTCGAATCATATTAATCAAATATGTTAACATTCCCAAATATGCACCTAATAAAAAATATTGCGTAGCATATAAAAGAAATGAAAAAATTTGCCATTTTACGATATCTTTTCTACTACTTTTTTGCATACTTATTCCAAAAAGCACCAATCCTAATATACACATAACTTGACTAATTGAATATGTTAAAAGCCTCTATTTTTCCTCCAAAAATAATCTTTCAATTATTTTCATTTGTATTTTAAGATTAATATTGCCTTCCCCAATATACCATTTGAATTGCTTTTTTATTACAACAAACACAATTCCCTGATATTACTTCTTGCTTAAAAGGTATACATCTAGATTTTGCTCCAGTTAATTCGTGAATTTTTTTCTCGCACTCTGCATCTCCACACCACATTGCTTTAATATATCCTTGATTAGATTCAAGACTTTTCATAAATTCATCCATGTTAGTTGCATTAGTAGTTTTCTTTATAGTGTTTTCTTTACAGATTTTAAACATATTATCTTGAATTTCATCAAGAATCTCATTTAATTTTTCATTTATATTATTTAATGGTACTTCTATTTTTTCTTGATCATCTCTTCTTACTACTATGCACTTATTTGCTTGTATATCTTTTGGTCCTAATTCTATTCTAATAGGAACTCCTCTCATTTCCCAATCATTAAACTTATAACCTGGTGAGTACTGTTCTCTATCATCTAACTTTGTTCTGTAATTATGTTTTAATTCTTTATATAACTCATTTGCTCGTTCTCTTACGCCTTCTTTATGCATTGCAATTGGAACTATTACAACTTGTATTGGTGCAACTTTAGGTGGTAATTTTAAACCTCTATTATCTCCATGTGCCATTATTATAGCTCCAATAAGCCTCGTAGTACTACCCCATGATGTTTGATATGCATATTCTTCTTCACCTTTTCTATTTTGAAATTTCACATCAAATGCTTTTGTAAAATTTTGCCCAAAATAGTGTGATGTTGCTGTTTGCAATGCTCTACCATCATGCATCAATGTTTCAACTGTATATGTAAATTCTGCACCCGCAAACTTTTCTGTTTCTGTCTTTTTTCCTTTTATAACAGGTATTGCTAATAAATTCTCAATTACATCTGAATATATATCTAACATCTGTATTGTTCTTTCTTTTGCCTCTTTTTCTGTTTCGTGAATTGTATGCCCCTCTTGCCATAAAAATTCCCTTGAACGTAAAAATGGTCTTGTTTCTTTCTCCCACCTTAATACATTACACCATTGATTATAAATCATTGGTAAATCTCTCCATGAACTTAGCCATTTTGAGTACAAATTGGAAAACATTGTTTCTGAAGTTGGTCTTATACAATATTTTTCATCAAGTTTTTCTCCTCCAGCTTCAGTTACTAATGCTACTTCTGGCGCAAATCCTTCTACATGGTCTTTTTCCTTTTGTAATAAACTTTCTGGAATTAATACTGGGAAATAAACATTTTTAACATCAGCTTCTTTAAATTTTTTGTCCATGTAATTTTGTATATTTTCCCATATTGCATAGCCATAAGGTTTAATAGCTATACATCCTTTTGTATCTGTATAGTCTGCTAGTTCAGCTTTAAGAACTATATCTGTATACCATTTAGCAAAATCTTCATCAATGTTAGTAATCTCTTTGACAAAATTGTTTTCTTTCATCTTAACCCTCTCTCCAAAATTCAAATAATATTTTATATTATATACCATATTCCCTTTATTTTCAATGGTTTTCTTTAACTTATTTGAATTCATTGACGATTGTTATATTTCTGTAATATTGTTGTAATCTTAAAAACTATATATTAATTTGCTCTCTTACTTAAACATAATATTTCATGTGTATCAAATGTTCTTACTCTTTTTTTGCTACAATTATATATAAATTAATAATATTAATTAGGAGGTTAATAGTGAGATTTAAAAGAATCAAAGATTTAAGAGAAGACCATGATTTATTGCAAAAAGATATTGCTAATTTACTAGGTATTTCCCAACAATATTATTCTGAATATGAAAAAGGAAATAGAACAATTCCTATTCAACACTTAATTACTTTATCCAAATTTTATGGAACCTCCATTGATTACTTAGTCGGCTTAGCAGATGTAAATTTATATTCCAAATATCATAAAAAAACAAGTTAAAACTATTTTTTATCTATAGTAATAACTTGTTTTTATTTATAATAAATTTTAAAACTATTGAATCTATATATCCATTTGACTTCCTAAAAAAGTTGCAGCAGATTGAGCTACCTTTTTTTCTACTTCATCCATCTTCTTATTTTCCTCTTTAGCCATAAGTATTACTGTTCCAATTGTATCTCCATTAGATATAATTGGATAAACAATCTGTGCATTATTTTTTCTTTCATTATTGTCATTTTTAGTAATTGGCATTGCTTTATCACTATTTTCTTTACTTGTATATACTTCTTTATCTTCCATAAGTTGTTCTAGTTCTTTGCTAACATCTTGCTCTAAAAATTCTTTCTTTGACCCTCCTGATACCGCTATAATAGTATCTTTATCTGTAATACAAGCAATATGTCCTGTCGTCTTTGACAAAGTTTCTGCATATCCTGCCGCAAACTCTGAAAGTTCTCCTATTGGTGAATACTTTTTTAAAATAACTTGCCCTTCTCTGTCTGTAAATATCTCTAGTGGGTCTCCTTCTTTTATTCTTAAAGTTTTTCTTATTTCTTTTGGAATAACAACTCTACCTAAATCATCTATTCTCCTCACAACTCCAGTTGCTTTCATAATTTTCCTCCTTCAATTTCAGCATAAATTTATTTCATACTCTTATTATTGCAAAAGAGGAAAAAAATATTCAATTTTTACAAATTCTATTAAAAATTTTAATACATAATAATTTTTAGTTTTTAAATTTATCTATTCCCGTATTAAAAACTAAATTTGTACTTTTCCAAAATAGATTCCAAACTTTTTGAAAATTCTTTTAGCATAACTATTTTTATTGTAGATTCTTTTCCTTTTATATAGTCATCTACAATTTGTTTAAATTGTTTAATATTTTTCATTTCTGGTTCTATTTGCTTTGTATATCTATTTGCTCTATCTAACAATTTTTCTTTTATTAACACTATATCTTCATTACTTGCACAAGATATCCTTTGGAATAATTGGAAAGGATCATAATATTTAAAAATTGGAACTTTCATACATTCTCTATCAAATTTTTCATAAAATTGCTCCATTTTCATTGGAATGCATTTCATTATTTCTTCTGCTTTTTCTCTATACATTTTATCTAATAATTGATCATTTAATTTATGGAAATGTTTCAATATTTCTTCCATGTCTTCTTCTACTTCTTCTATTGCAATTTTTCCTAATTCTTCTTCTATATTAGAACAATATTCTGATGTTAAAGATGACATATTCATACCATTAAAGAACATACTTTTTAATGTTTTTAAATCATATTTTATTAACCCTTTTCTAGAAAAATAACTAAAATATGCAAATATTTTTACCATATCTATTAATTTTATTTTTCCTTCTTTTACATCTTCTATAATATCTTCTATTACCGCCTCAAACTCATTATCTGAAATTTTCCAATATTCTTCTGTAAGTAGTCTTTTATAACTAGGCAAGTTTTCTGTATCTACTGTATTTCTTATTGTATCCATGTTTTCTTTAAATAGTTTCATATCAAAAATTCTTGTTCTTACATAATATTCAATAAATTTAAAGAATCTATATTCTGCTTTAAAATTGTAATAATAATTTTGATCAAATTCTTTAATATAAAATTGCCTATTATCCATTAATATTCTAGATGATACTAATATTGATTTGTACTCTTCGTTGTCTTTTATATTTATAAATTTTTCTTTTGTTATTTTTCCTGCCTTTATTTCAAATGATACTGCAATAGTAAATATTAGCATAGTTTGCATAACTCTATTACTTGTGTTTGGATATGATTTATTAACCATTTCATAAATCTTTTTAAAGTCATTTAAAGCATGTTTTAATATTCTTAAATTCCTTGTTCCGCTTCTATTAAATGTTGATATGATTATTCCTGTATTTTCTCTTAAAAATCTAATTAATTCTGGATTATTTTCATATCTCATCAAAATTCCATTTATAATATAATCAAATTTTGGAGCATATTCAAATGTTTCTCCAATTAATTTTTCTTTTATTCTTTCATAATCATTTGCTTTATCAAATACGTGCTCTATTTTGTCCTGAATTTTTTCTACCATTGGCTTATCTGATTTATTTAGTTCATTCTGTTTGTCCAATAAATAAGTAGCAATAAAAGTTTTCATTTCTAAATTAGAACTCTTTAATTTTGTTGCTAGCTCTTTTTCATTACAAATAATAATTGTTTTTATATGGTCATGTTCAACGAAATTGTTTATATATCCTAATATATCAATTACATCAACATTTGCTCTCTCTAAGTCATCAAAACAAAGCACTTTATCGTCTGTCGCAAAAAATTCTGCATAATCTACTTTATTTCCGTTTTGAGTAACTCCAAAAAAGTTTGCCATATCAATACCTGTTTTTGCATATTCTGGTATTGTTTCTTGTCCTTTTGAATTCATAAATCTTCTTAAATTTTTGTCCATTAATTGTGTCGTTTCCATAAATATCTTCTTACTTATTTCTTCTAGATTAGATATTCCATATAAAGACATATATATTGTTGTATATCTTTTTCCATTTAATTGCATTGATTCTATTTTCTTTTTTATTTTATTGTTCCAAAAGTGGGTCTTTCCAGAGCCCCATTCACCATTAAGCATAACAGCATAATCTGTATAATCTGACCTAATATAATCTAAAATACTTTCTACTAAATCTTCCATGTTTCCTCCTTATTTTTACTATTTTACTATACTTTTGTATTTTTCTATCATTTTCTTATTCTGATTAAATAATACAGAATAAACTAAATATTCTTCCCAAACAACAATTCCATCTTTCTCTTGTTCGTCTAATAATGTATAATCTTTTAAATAATTTTTTAATCCTTCAATACTTCTATTAAGTTCTTCTCCTTCTTTTGTTCTAAAATATGGATCTAATGTAGATTTTACATTATATATGATAAATGAGATTATTAATATTGTTGGATATAATGCAAAAATCATTAAAGCAATAACATAAATAACAAATGATATTATTGGAATCATATTATTTTCAAAATTCATTTCGCTTATTATATTGAAAGCCACTCTCATTACTATATTAACTATAACTGCAATTAAAATAGCTTTAAACATTCTTTTCTTCTTTTTCTTCTTTGACTCTTCTCTTTGCTCAACTATTTTATGTTTTAAAGCATCTTTTCTAACAGTCTCTTGTAACTTAATCTCACTAATATTTTTAACTTTTCCATCTTCTATACAAGATAACAAATATTTTTGTGTTTCATTTAAATTATTTGTATCAAAATTTTCTAACATCTCTATATTATCTTCATTTATTTTTATAACTTTTTCATTCTCTAATTGTAATAATTCTGCAATAATGTCTTTAGGAATTTCTAATTTAAAATCATCTATCCACGATAACTCACAAGCTCCATATCCATCTAAAATATCTCTATAATAATCTTTACTTCTTTTAAAATCATCTTTATTTAATTTTTCTTTTCTTATTTTTTTACTTACTAATTTTATTACTATAAATAAGATTATAAGAAAAATATTCTTAAAAAATGTAATTGCAAGGCTGATACCCAAAATAATAAAAATATTGATATATAGTCTTTGTCTAACATAATCTTCAAACTCATTATCAGGCATTTGTTTTATGATTTCTAATTCTTCTTTATCTTCCTCTGTCATATCTTGAAGTTCTTTTTCATATAAAGCTATAAAACTTTCTTTATTAAAATCTGTTCCTATCTCCACCTCATCAAAGTAGTCATAAATCATTTTTACCGAATTAATAAAAAAACTAATTATTAAATATACTATAAATAAAATTGTAATTAATTTGTTGTTTATTTTAATCTTTTGCAATTGTTAACACTCCTATCTTATTTGGCTTAGCTTCATTTATAATCTTACAACATTCATTTACTGTACTTCCTGTTGTATAAATATCATCTAGTACCAATACATTTTTATTCTTTAACTTTTTCCCATTTTTTAAGTAATACGCTCCTTGTATATTTCGAATTCTTTCTTCTTTATTTAACTTACTTTGCTCTATTATATTCTTTTGCTTAAAAATACAATTATTTTCATATTGGATATCTACTATATTAGCAATTTCTCTTCCTAATAACTCACATTGGTTATATCCTCTTTGTTTATATCTCTGCTTGCTAATTGGTACTGGCACAATTGTATCATAAGATTTAATAATATTAAAGAATTTTTTATTATTTAATAAAAAATTTACAAATGTTTTATATAAATAACTTTTATCCTGAAATTTATAATTTAAAAGCATCTTTCTTATAATTCCTTCATATTTAAAAACATATAAAAGTTCCTCAAAATTAACCTCAACCTCATCTCCCAAACATTCATGTCTCTGTACCATAAATTTAGCTTGTTGCTCCAATAACTTATTACATTTTTTACACAAAAACTCTTGACTTAATTTTCCACATATCCCACACGTAGGCGGATAAATCAAATCTAGGACACTGGGGACAGGTCTCATTTGTCTCATCTTTTTGTCGTTTTTTGTCTTATTGTCTGTTTTTATAAATTTATTCATCCAACCACCTATATAAAGTTGATCTGCTAATATTAAAAATATCTGATACCTCTTTTTTTGAAAACTTATATTGATTTAAATTTAAATATGATACAAATTTTTTTATAATAATTTTATTCTGTTTAATATGCTCTAAAGTCAACTTTTCTTTAATTAAAAAGTCTTCTAGCGCTTTTTTTAAGTTTACTTCTTCTTTTGAATTTTCATATTCAATTGATTGAAATTTTTCGATATAATTATTTGATGAATTAAAAATAAATTTTAAAATTTCCTCATGAATAAATCCTGTTTTATTTAAATAATCATTATAAGAAGAATATCTATAATCGCTTTCTTCCTTAACTTTTCCCGCTTTGACAGGATTCATATGAATATACTTTATACATGTATATAATTGTTTTCTATCCATTATAGGAACTGATTTAAATCGATTTCTAAATACGTATCCAACTCTATCTGTTTTTTTATTGTAGTACATTGCATATATTGAATTTATGTTTTTCATAAAATTACTAATCTGCTTGATATCATTTGCATATAACAACATATGAACATGATTATCCATAATGCAATATGCTATAATATCTATTTTGAATTCTTTGTAATATTTCTTTAAAAGCTCTATATATTTTTCCTTATTATCTTCTGTTTTAAAAATTTCTTCTTTGTTAATTCCTTGAACCATATGATGACACACCGTTTCACCCAATAGCCTTCTACTTTTTCTTGGCAATTAAATTCTCCTTTCTTGTCTACATAATTTATTTTTTCATTATAATACATATTTTATTATTATTCAAATTTTTTCATCGCATATTTCAACAAAAATAGACAAAAAAATGAGACAATTAAGACCTGTCCCTACTGTCTCATTTTATATTCTAGTCCAGTGTTTCTCTTTTTGCTATCTACATTTTTTATCATGAATTCTACAATTCTATCATTTCCTATTATAATTAACATTTCTTTTGCTCTTGTAATTCCTGTATATAATAAGTTTCTTGTAAGAAGCATTGGTGATGATTGTGGTATTACCATTATTACTACATCAAATTCACTTCCGTTGTGCTTTATGTATTGTTATTGCATAGCTATGTTCTATTTGATCTAAGTCTGAAAATTCATACTTTGCTATTTTTTCATCATCAAATTTTATTTCTATTTGCTTTTCTTTTTCGTCTACTTTTAGAATTGTTCCGATTTCTCCGTTAAATACTCCGCTTCCTATTTCTTTTTCTCCAAATAATTTTCTTTCCCAGTTTATATCATAGTTGTTTTTTATTTGCATTACTCTATCTCCAGTACGAAAAATTGCTCCCATACTAGCTTTTTCTGGTTCTTTATTAATATTTGGATTTAATTTTTCTTGCAATATTTTATTTAATTCTTTAGTTCCTAACATTCCTTTTTTTGTTGGTGATAATACTTGAATATTTTGAAAAAAGTCATAATTTCCATACTTTTCTAATCTTCCTGTACATAAAGATACTATTTGTGCTAGCATTTGCTCTTGATTGTTTTCTTTTATATAGAAAAAATCTTCTTTCATCTCTTCTGATGACTCGTCTTTTTTCAAAAAATTCTCTCCATTATTAACTTTATGTGCATTTAATATAATTTTACTTTTCGCTGCCTGTCTAAATATTTTTTCTAAATGAATAGTTGGTATTTGTTCAGAATTTATCAAGTCTTTTAAAACACTTCCTGGTCCTACTGAAGCAAGCTGATCTACGTCTCCAACTAATACTAATTTTGTTCCTTTATATATACATTTTAATAAATAATTCATTAAGAACATGTCTACCATAGACATTTCATCTACAATTATTATATCAGCATCTATTGGTGCACCTTCATAATCGCTTGTATTTTTATAAAAACTTTCTTCGTCAAATTTTCCTATTTCTAATAATCTATGCAATGTTGATGCTTCTTTATTTGTTGTTTCTGTCATTCTTTTAGCAGCTCTACCTGTTGGAGCAGCTAAAATTACCTTTTTTCCATGTTCTTCATATATTTCAATAATATTTTTTATTATAGTTGTTTTTCCTGTACCTGGTCCACCAGTTATAATTGATACGTTGTTTTCATTTACTAATTTTAATGCTTCTCTTTGTTTTTCTGATAATTCAATACTTGAAATTTGTTCTGCTTTTTTTAATTGAGTATTTAAATTTAGTATTTTCTTTATATTTTTAGATTCCTGTAATTTTTTTATTCTGTAAGCTATTTCTCTTTCAGTTTGATAAAAATTGTACAAATAAATATATTCACTTTTTTCTCTTGTTTCTATAACAATCTCTTCTTTTACTTTTAAATTAATTAATCCATCTTCTACATTTTCAGAATTGACATCTAATAAATTTATTACAAATTCTATTAAATTATTTTTTTCCACACAAGCATGTCCATTATATGTGCTTCTAATAAGCCCATATTTAATCCCACTTGCAATTCTTTTATCATTATCATAACTAACACCTAAATCAAGTGCCATTTTATCTATTTGTTTAAAATCTACACCTCTTGCTATATCAATTAATAAATATGGATTGCTTTCTATTTCTTCAATTGCTTTTGTTCCATATAAATCAAATACTTTTTTTGCATGCTCTGCACCAATACCAAATCTCTCTAAAAATCCGACAATTTGCCATACTTCCCAATTTTCTATAAAACTTTCTGACATCTCTTTTGCTTTTTTCTCTGATATTCCTCTTACTTCTGCGAGTCTTTCTGGTTCATATTTAAAAATATGTATGGTTTCGTCTCCAAATTTTTTTATTATTCTTTTTGCAATTGCCTCTCCTATTCCTTTTATATTTCCATTTGACAAATATCTTTCTAAAGCTGATAAAGTTCTTGGCATCATTTTTTCAAAAGTATCTATTTTAAATTGTCTACCATATTCCTTGTGCTCTACAAATTTCCCTTCTAGTTTTAAAGTATCTCCAATATTTATGAATGGTAAATATCCTACTATTGTCACTAGTTCTTCTTCTGTTTCTAATTCTGCTATTGTATAACTATTTATTTCATTTTTATAAATAATATTCGATATTTCTCCTGTAATTTCCATTTGTCTCTCCTGTCTTATTTTCGTTTAGTTTATCACAAAAGTATAGTGTTTTCAAGGTTTTAATTTTTTTAAAATATCTTTTGTCTATGTGTCGTTACAGTTCAGTAAGAAATGATTATGGTGTCCAAGCTTTGGCTCCCACTATAAC
>ENA-OPWR01001417-OPWR01001417.1-human-gut-metagenome-genome-assembly--contig:-NODE-1417-length-18458-cov-3.359561_pt1 | contig 18458 bp, 20 predicted proteins | sample MGYA00241507_ERZ502006 | MGnify/ENA primary metagenome ERZ502006 (study PRJEB25962, sample SAMEA2043041) | human gut metagenome | biome: human gut; feature: human-associated habitat; material: faeces...
TAGGGAAAGAATATCAAGTTATTCTTAATTCAAAATATCAAGAAACAAAACTAGAAGAAGATAAAATTTATTCAGTTAATCAAAAGGAATTAGAAAAATTTTTACAAGAATATAAAGAAAATCTTTTTTCTCTTCATTTAGAAAAATGTTATGCTATGTTTACAGAAAAAATTCCTTTTCCTAAATTAAAATATCGTAAAATGAAAACAAGATGGGGAGTATGTAATACAAAGACAAAAACGATTACTCTAAATAATGAACTATTACGCTACGAAATAGAATGTTTAGATTATGTAATTATTCATGAATTATGTCACTTACTAGTTCCTAATCATTCTTCGCAGTTTTGGCACTATGTAGAAAAATATTGTCCCAATTATAAAGAAATAAGAAAAAAATTAAGGAGCTGAAAGGATGTTAATTACCTCTATACATAATGAACATATTAAAGAATTAGAAAAACTAAAAGAAAAAAAATATCGAGATCAAACAGGATTATTTTTAGTAGAAACAAAACACTTAGCCATTGAAGCATATAGGGCAGGATTACTAGAAGAATTAATTATAGAACAAAATGAAATCTTTCCTATGGATGTTCCAATTACTTATGTTTCCAAAGAAATATTAAAAAAACTAAGTTCTACCTCAACCCCACCTAAAGTAATGGCAGTTGTAAAAAAGAAAGAAAATACTAAAGAAATTGGAGAGAAGGTATTAATATTAGACCGAATACAAGATCCAGGAAATTTAGGAACGATAATTCGAAGCGCAGTTGCTTTTAATATTGATACAATTATTTGTAGTAAAGATACCGTAGATTTCTATAATCCAAAAGTAGTAAGAGCAAGTCAAGGAATGATGTTTCATATTCCTATTATCATCTCAGATACAGAAAAAATGATTCATGAATTAAAACAAAAAGATTATAAAATTATCGGCACAAAAGTGACTAACGGGGAAGATGTAAGAAAAGCAGCAATCTATTCTCACTTTGCTTTAGTGATTGGTAATGAAGGACAAGGCATTAGCGAAATAATAGAAAAACTATGTGATCAATTTTTATATATTAAAATGAATGGAAATTGTGAAAGTTTAAATGCAAGTGTAGCAGCGTCTATTTTGCTTTATGAAATTAGTAATAAGTAGGTGATATTATGGAATATATTTATTTAGGAAAAATAGTAAATACCCATGGAATTAAAGGGGAAATTAGAATCTTATCTGATTTTCGTTATAAAGAAAAAGTATTTATAAAAGATTTTCCCATTTATATTGGAAAAAAGCATGAAAAAGAAATCATTAATACTTACCGGCCACATAAATCATTTGATATGATTACGATGAAAGGGTATACCAACATTAATGAAGTCTTAAAATATAAATCACTTCCTGTATACATAAAAAAAGAAGATTTAAAATTAGCAAATAATGAATTCTTAGATGAAGATTTAATTGGCCTTCCTATTACGATGAATGGAGAAGTACAAGGTATTGTAAAAAAAGTACTTATAGGGAAACAAGATAAATTATTAATAAAAAAAGGAGAAAAAGAATATTATATTCCTTATGTAAAAGGCATAATAAAGAAAATTATTCCACAAAAAGAAATTATGATTGAAGATATAACTGGTCTTTTTGATTAATATTTATAAAATCAAAGTACTGATCAGTATTTTTTGTAAACAAATAGATAAAAATATTATTACAAATTAAAATAATGATATAATAGAGTTAGTTAGAAGGTGGAACATGAAAATAGATATTTTAACCTTATTTCCAGATATGTTTACTGGCTTTTTAAATGAATCTATCATTAAAAGAGCAATGGATAAAAATCTAGTAACAATACAAGTACATAATATTAGAGATTATTCTCCTTTTAAAAACAAACAAGTAGATGACTATCAATATGGAGGAGGAGCAGGAATGGTTTTAATGTGTGAACCAATTTTTGCAGCGATTGAAGACTTAAAAAAAGAAGATACTCTAGTCCTTATGATGTCACCTAGCGGAAAAAAATTTAAAGAACAAACTGCAAAAGAATATGCTTCAAAAAAACATATCATCTTATTATGCGGTCACTATGAAGGGTTTGATGAGAGAATAAAAACAATCGTTGATGAAGAAATATCCATTGGAGAATTTGTTTTAACCGGAGGAGAAATTCCAGCAATGGCAATAACAGATGCTATAACAAGACTAATCCCAGGAGTAATCAATGAAGAAAGTTTACAAAGTGAAACTTTTACTGATGATTTAGTAGATTATCCAGTTTATACTAAACCAGCAAACTTTAGAGGCATGGAAGTACCTAGTGTATTATTAAGTGGGCACCATGCCAATATAAAAAAATGGCGAGAGGAAAAAAGACAAGAATTAACTAAAAAACGAAACGAGGAATAGCAATGGGGAAAAATTATTATTTACACAAAAGCAAAAAAACAGGTGAAATTTTATATCTAGAATACGATAAAATAAAAGGTTACCCCATTACGCCCCAAACTAAGATAGAAGACGCCATTGAAGTTCACAAAATTATTTTTACCAACAAAACATTACAACAAAAATTAGTAAAGAAAAAAGTAGAAATTAAACTAAGATACTTTCTAAAAAAATTAGAAGAATTTGATACATCAGATGACTCTAGCAGTGGGGAGATACAAAATACAATTCTAGAGGCAGAAAGACTAAGAATTAATATTCTAAATCGTTATGTCCATTACTTAGGAAATACTTACGCAAGTTATTCCTTAAGTAAAATTCAACTTATTATTAATCAATTAAAAGAAAATTTATATCAAGTAATCAAAAAAGAAAAATATCAGTCATTTAAAGAACAAATGGATATTCAAAATTTATACTATTTAGATGAAGAAGAACCAAAGAAAGGTAGGGGAAGATAATGTATTATTTTATTGGAATCAAAGGAACAGGAATGAGTGCTTTAGCAGTTATTTTAAAACAATTATCTTATGAAGTAGCAGGAAGTGATGTAGAAAAGCACTTTTTCACTGAGTCAGAATTAATAAAAAATAACATTCCATTTTATCCATACGATGAAGAAAATATCAAAGAAAATTATACGATTATTAAAGGAGCATCAATTAAAGAAGAGAATGTCGAACTTAAAAAAGCAAGAGAATTAAATTTAAAAATTTATGAGTACAACGAAATGGTAGGAGAATTAACAAAGAAATTTAAAACCATCTGTATTGCAGGATGTCATGGAAAAACAACTACAACCAATATGATGGCTTTAGCATTTCAAAAAGAAGGCATTAATTATTTAATAGGAGATGGAACAGGATGTGGAAATAAAAACAATACTTATTTTGCTTTAGAATCTTGTGAATATCAAAGACATTTCTTAGCCTATCATCCAGAAATAGCAGTAATTACCAATATCGATTTAGACCATGTAGATTATTATAAAGATATTAATGATGTAGTAGATGCATATACAAGTTATGCTAATTTAGCTACTAAAGTAGTAATCGCTTATGGAGATGATCCATATACAAGAACAATGAAATTAACCAAACCAGTAATTTATTTTGGATTAAATGATAACAATGATGTTCAGGCAAAAAATGTTATCTATAGTAAAGAAGGAATTTCTTTTGATATAGAAGATTATGGACATTTTGATTTACCATTATTTGGTCATCATCAATTATTAGATGCCCTTGCTGTTATAACTGTAGCAAAAGAAGAAAACTTACCTTTTGAAGAAGTAAATAGTAATTTAAAACAATTTCATGGGGCAAAAAGAAGATTTACTGAGATAAAAGTAGGAAATAATATTATTATTGATGACTACGCTCACCATCCAAACGAGGTAAAAGCAACCATAGATGCAATTAAACAAAAATACCCAGAAAAGCACTTAGTCATTATCTTTCAGCCCCATACTTTTAGCAGAACAAAAGAATTTGCTAAAGACTTGGTAGAAGTATTTAAAGAAGCAGATCAAAGTTATATTTTACCAATTCATCCAGCTAGAGAAAAACAAGAAGATTATAAAGACGTAACTTCAAATTTAATTATTGATCACCTATCGACTGCTCATGCTATTACAATTCAAGAAGCAAAAGTATTAAGCCAATATGATAATACTGTTTTTGCCTTCATGAGTCCAAATGATATTAGTAAATTAGAACAAGAATTAAAAACATTATTAGAAGAAAAGTAGAAACAGGAGAACAAAATGAAAAAAGAAAAGCCATATATTATTTACACCAAAAAGAATAAAGAACAAGTAGTAAAATACTTAAATAATTTTAATATCTATAAAGTCTATCGTACAATTAATAAAAATAGAGGATATGACCCAGAAAATAATTTTGAACTATCTGATGATATTGAAAAAATTTACTTTTATAACATAGAATTCCCCTCTAATTATAGCCATGAAATCAAGTTAGGTGAAGGACAAACAGCAATCTTTAAAAACTGTACATTTTATGGTCAAAAAATTGAGTTTATTGGAGGAGAAATTATTATCCTTGAGCCAAATTTAAAAAACTTTTTTCCTGCAATCAGTACTTATGGAGTAGAAAGCATTTACCTAAAATTATTAAAAGAAGAAAAAGACAAAGAGATTAAATGTTATTTTTATCGAGGAAAAGACATAGAATTAGTAGCTAATAAGAATGTAAAAGAATTAGAAATTATTGACTATAATTTAGCAAAGTTATCCAATTTAGACTATTTAGAATATCTAAATCTAGATGCAGAAAAAGTAAACTTCGCCAAAAAAACTCATTTAGTAGTTTCTAACCCTGCTACATTACAAGCAAAAGAACTAACTCTTGGAGAAGATTTTTTAATATATGCAAATGGAATTCAACTAAAAAATATTCAGCAAATTATTGGAGCAAAATTTAAACTCATTTCAACAGAAGATATCAAAGTTGGAGAAACAAGTTATTACAATAATGGAGAAGAAACAATAACTATCACTAACGAAGATTTAAATTCCAAATCTTTAACAGAAGCAAGAAGAAATTTATGTTCTCAACTAAAAGGAATGAAAAACTACCTAAATGCTCTTACTGCAAAAGAATTAGAAGAACAAACAAAAGTACTAAAAAATAAATTACTGCAAAGAAAAATCAATGATCAGTTTTAAGGAGAAAAAGTGCAACGCTATTTTGTAAAAGAAAAGCAAGGAAACTTCTTAATACTGGAAAATTCTGATGTACATCATATCAAGAATGTCATGCGCTATAAAGAAGGAGATAAAATAGAATGTGTCTATGAAGAAAACCTATATCATTGTGAAATCATTAATCCAGGTTCTAATCAAGTACAAATTATTTCCTCAGAAGAAAATACTTCAATAGAAAAATACTCACTAACCATTGCAGTAGGTTTAGTAAAAGAACAAAAATTTGATTTAATTATTCAAAAATTAACAGAATTAGGAGTAAAAGAAATTATTCCTTTAAAAATGGAAAGAAGCGTTGTAAAATTAGGAGAAGAAAAAATCCCAAAAAAGCAAGAACGCTGGCAGAAAATTGCTAAAGAAGCAGCCGAACAATCAAAAAGAACTACAATTCCAAAAATTTACACACCTATTTCCATTAACGAATTAAGCCAATTGTCATATGATAATAAATTCGTTTGCAGCACCAAAAGGTGTGAAAAATTAAAATATAACTATTTACAGAATTTAAAAGAATGTGCTACAATGATATTCGTAATTGGTCCTGAGGGGGGGATCACGGAAAAAGAAGAAGAAGTTCTTTTATCCTCTGGATATTCTCCCATCTCATTCGGCGAACAAATAATGAGAGTAGAAACAGCAACAATTTATGTTGCAAGCATTGTACAATTCATGAAGTAGGGTGATTCAGATGATAGAAATTTTTTTACTATTTACAACTTTTCTTTTCTTCTTTTTTTCTGCCCATTTATGGCAAGAAAATCAAGAATTAAGAAAAAAATTAACAAAAGATGAAACTAAAGTAAAAGAAGACTTTCCAAAAGAAAAAGATGTATATTCTATGAAAAAAATTTCTAACGAAAATCTCCCACCTAAATCTAAAGAATCATTAAAAAAAGAATTTCAAGACGTTCAAAAAGTGATAGAAAAAAGCACACAAAAAGAAACTATACCACAAAAAATTTATACGATTCCTAAAAAAGAATCTCCAATTCAACCAAGTAATATAATGGATCAAGATCATAAATCTCTTTCCGATACTGAACAATTAAATTTTAGCGATTTTATTCAACAAGATAAAAATAGTAAGCAGCAAAAAAATAATCAGTCTGATAATCAAAAAATAGATTATATGAAAAATTTATCTCAACAATTAGAACAAGAAATCAAGCCTCAAACAATAGAACTTACTGATTATGAGAAAAAACAAGAAGAAACGGCAATTATTAGCTATAAAGAATTATTATCATCCAGTAAAAATCAACAAAAAAATGAAGAATATACTGAAAAAGAACTTTTAGAAGAATTAAAAAAATTCCGTAATTATTTAAACTAAGAATAAGTAAAATAACATATACTGTAATATGAATAAGCAAAATAGAAAAACCTCTAAACTAATTACTATTACAGCTTTTTTAATTGGCTATGTATTAATAGATAGACTAAATAGCAACGAACAAAATGCCTTAGGGAATTTTTTTATGTTAATAGGACAGACACTTTGTACATCAGGAAGTGAAAATTTTAGAAGGGATTGGAAAAACACTTCTAATCCAACTATTCAAGATACAAGTCAAAATAATCAAGAGATGTCCCAAGAAGATTTTATTCGCATTCTCAAAAATGCTAGAGATGTTTTTAGTGATGAGATTAGTAAATTTGATTAAAAACTACTTTTCTTTTTTTCTTCTTTTTGATAAAATAATTATAGAATAGAAAGAGGCAAAAAAATGATAAAGTCGTTTATATTTCTATTAAAATACAAAATTTTAAAAGATCCAGTCAATCTATCTTACCATCCAAAAGAATTTTTTCAATTAAATAAAAATACCCAAAGGAAAGTTCTGGATAAGTATTTTACCAAACTAGATAACTCATTTCCAATAGATACTTACTTTAATACAAAAGAATCAAGATATTACCAAAACAATGAAGAAATTAGTTTCTATAACTGTTATTACTTTGATAAACTAGCTATAGAATTAAATCCAAATAACATATCTTTAATTGATAAATTTAAACTAGAACAAGAAAAAATAGATTATTTAGTGTCATATTACTTAACCACTAGAGAAGAAAATAATAATTCATTTCATATTGAGAACTTATTAATCTATCCAGAAAAATTACCACTAGCCTTAAGTCAAAATATAGATTTTATGCACTATGCAGTAAATCAAGATTTTAAAAATATAAAATATTTAGTTTACAATGAAAAATATTTATCTAAACAAAGAGAATTAATTCAATTATCTTTAGTAAAAGCAAGAGAAAACAACGCTTCTCTAGAAGTATTTCTAAAAAAAGATCATACCCTTCCTAGAGAACTAAAAAATAATTTTGATTTTATTTTATATTTAATAGAAAATAATATTTGTTATATTGAATATCTAACAGAAGAAATCTTAAATCAAACTACACCTACCAGTAAAAATCTATTAACCAAAACAATCATCGCTTCTCTAAAGAAAAAACCTAAGGCTTTGGAAGTAGTAGAACAAAATAAGGTAATCGCTAATGAGTTAAATGAAAACATAGATTTTATTGAATATTTAATCGAAGATAACATCAATAATATTTCTTACATTAATTGGCACCATCTATCAGATGAATCTAGAAATAATATCATCAATTATTTAACCAAAAAACTAGAAGAAAACCAATTAACAATCGATATTATGAAATATCCATTCCATCCCATTTTCTTTGAAAATTATCTCTTTATGAATTATTTAATTCAAAATGATTTTCGATGGATAGCAGTCAATCAAGTAAGTAGTAAAGAAGAACAAGATAAATTAATTGACTTAAGTTTAAAACAAATCAAAGAAAAAAATTATAAATTTAAACTAGAAGACTTTTTAGCAGATGGAAAACACATCAATCATTACCTAATTGAAAACAAAAAAATGCTAGGATATTTCTTCAAAAATAAAGTACCAATTGTTCAGTATATTGATTTCTTTCAATTAAATCACGCTAAAAGTGTAGTAGAAAATATTTTATTTTTTATAGAAAAAAAAGATTATGAATTTCATAATGAAGAATTTTTAGTAAATGGTAAATATCCTATTCCTCTTAGTAATAGTTATCGCTTTATGCGTTTTTGCATTGATAAAAACTTTAATAATTTAGCATATATTGACTTATCCATGATGGATAAAAGAGAATTAAAACGAATTATTAACTATGCATTTAGAATGGTCTATTACATTAGAGGGAACAATAAAAAATTAAATTTTGATTTCGAAGGCTACTTTCAAAATTCAGACATTATTCATGATCAGTATTTTCAAGAATGCTTAAAAAGTTTATAATTTACATCACTTTCATTTTGTGCTAAAATACTTACACAAGAAGAGGTGAATGTGGCATGAAGAAAAATAAAAAATTAGAAGAATGGATTAATCTTGCATCAACCATCTGGAAAATATATCAACAACTAATGGAGGATAGATGTCAAAATCAAGAAGAAAAATATCAAGATGATTTAGAAATGTTAAAAATGTGTATCGATTTAGAAAATAAAATTTACCAATCTTTAGAGGTAAGTATTGATAACTTTAGACAGTATTACTCAAAATTTGAAATATTGATTAACAGAAAAAATTATCCTCAAAAAGAAAAAGAACTCATCTTTAATCGAATAAATGGATACCTTCTAACACCAGAATATCTTAATCCATTTCTATCAATGCAAAGTAATGTTCAAAAAAATCAATTAGAAAATGAAATTGCCATCGAAATACAATATGATATAGAGTATCTAAAACATTTCTTTTCTAGAATAGATAAAAATCTTCAAACAGCCAAAACAAAAACAGAGCAGAAAAAATTATTGCGTTGCTACTATGAAACTTTATTTGAATTTAAACTATCAGAACATTTATTAGCAAATCCTAAATTAACAAAAGATTTTACTTCATCAGAAAGAGAAAAATGTATTCTATTCCATCAAAATCCTAAAGAGGTAGAATACTTTTACAGAGCCCAAAGCAATGATTGGATAAATAAAATCATATCAGAAATCTTAAACGAAAACTTTTCTCCTAAAACAATTCAAGCTTTAAAAGAAAAAATAAATTTAGAAGCCATTCTTTCTATACTAACAAAAGAAGAATCTTCTAGTTTTTTACATAAGATTTATGAAGAGTTTTTAAAAAATCCATCCATCATCAATAACACAAAATTAAAAGAAAATCTAGATTTTTTAACAAAGACAATAGGAGACTTCTATCAAAATTCCATTAATGAATCGCAAAATAGAAAAGAATTGACTTATCAGAAACTTTATTAAAAAATTAATTTATCAAAAATCTTTTCTAATTACATAGCTATATCTAAATTTTAGATATAGCTTTTTAGGATTACCGAATTTCGAAGAACCACTTTTTATCGCATTGATTTACTACTAATTAAATTCCTACCTGAAGAAGGAAAGACTATGATATAATGATATTGTGATTAGGATATGAAGAAAAAGATAAATTATTATACGTATACCTTTGAGATGAAATGGTTAAATATTTTAGCAATAATTCTTTTTGCAATAATATCAGTTCCCATATATTTATTGGAAAAGAATCAAAATCTTACCATTCATTTAGAATTGATAGAGTTATTTTTAGCAATGTTTTTCTATTTAATTCTTCATGAACTTTTTCATGGAATAGGTTTTTTACGAATAAAAGGAGTGAAGTTAGAAAATATTACATTAGGAATATCGTTAGAAAAAGGAGTCTTCTATTGCATGTGTAAGAAAAATATTGGCAAAAAAGATATTTTAATTGCCTTATCATTACCGGTAATATGTTTAGGTTTAATAACACTATTCATTGGATTAATCATTCATTCTTATGAAATTATCTTTTTATCCATTTTAAATATCACAAGTTCTATTGGAGATATCATGATGATAATTTATTTCTTAAAATGTCCTAATGATATAATTTATCTTGATCTAGACGATTGCACTTCCTTTACCGTAATTTCTAAAGAAGATTTATCAGAAAAGAAAGTATTAGGAATTACTTTAAAAGAAAAAGGAATTTACACCCCAAAAATGAAAAGTCATGATCAAAGAAAAATAATCATTTCCAAACCATCTTATTTCCTAATAGGGTTAATTATATTCTTAATTGTTTTTAAAATAGTAGGAGGGATAATGTGAATTTAGTAGTAATGGCAGCTGGTATGGGAAGCCGTTTCGGTGGATTAAAGCAACTTACACCAATAGGCCCAAATGGGGAGTTTTTGATTGATTACTCAATTTATGATGCAAGAAAAGCTGGAGTGAATAAAGTAATTTTTGTGATAAAAAAAGAAATGGAAGAAGAATTTAGAAAAACAATTGGAAAAAGAATAGAAAAATGCATCAAAGTTTGTTACGTCTATCAAGAATTAGAGGATACTCCAATTAAAGTAGAGCAAAAGAGAAGTAAACCTTGGGGAACAGGGCAAGCGTTACTAGCAAGTAGAAATCAAGTAGATGCTCCATTTATGGTGATTAATGCCGATGATTTTTATGGAAGAGACGCTTTTATGAAATTAGGAAGTTTTTTAAAAGAAATAAAACCAGCTAAAAAAAATCATTATGCAATGGTAGCATATTTATTAAAGAATACTTTAAGCGATAATGGAAGTGTATCAAGAGGTGTTTGTGAATTAAAGAATGGATTTCTAAAAAAAGTAACAGAATGTAGAAAAATTGAACGCCAAGGAAATAAAATTATTTCTTATGAAGATGAAGTCCAAGAATTAGCCGAAGATACTTTAGTATCTCTAAATTTATTTGGCTTTACTAAAGAAATCTTTAATGAGGCAACAAAATACTTCAAAGAATTTCTTCTTCAAGAAGAAAATTTAGAAACAAAAGAATTCTATTTACCATCTATTGTCCAAAAAACAATCGACGAAGGAAACTCAGACATGAAAGTCTTATCAACTACATCTTCCTTTCATGGAATGACATACAAAGAAGATATGGAGAAATTAAAAGAATACATAAAGGGACTAATTAAAGAGGGAATTTACCCTGAAAAACTATGGGAGGAAAACAATGAAAAATAACAAAAAACCACTAATCATCGTGAGCATTTTAATTATCTTAATGATTTGTGCCGCATTTACATCAAGAAGTTTTCAAAACGACACATTTTATACCATTAAAGTAGGAGAGTCAATCGTAAAAAATGGAATTGACATGAAGGATCATTTTTCTATTCACAAATTAGCATACACTTATCCACATTGGTTATATGACGTAATGACTTATAAATTATATAAAGCAGGAGGATTACAAGGATTATATCAAATTACAATACTGATTTTTATGATTATTGGAATCATTTTCTATCTTACAAATATCAAGAAAAACAAAAGCTATTTTATTAGTTTATTATTTAGTATTTTAGCTATGATTATGTTAGCAAGATTCGTAACAGCAAGAGCACAACTAATTACTTATCTACTATTTCTAATAGAAATTATCTTAATCGAAAATTTATTAAAAGAAGGCAAAAAAAGAGATATGATAGGACTATTCTTAATCAGTATTTTAAGCGCCAACCTTCATGCTGCTGTATGGCCATTTTATTTCATTTTAATGTTACCATATTTAGCAGAATATCTCATTACAAAAATAACAAATAAAATCAAAAACAAACCAAAACTAGGAATTTTTGAAAAAAAGATAGACCTTATTCAAAATAAAAATATCAAATATTTAGGATTAGTTTTCTTAATCAGTTTACCATTGGGACTATTAACGCCTATTGGAGATGTACCCTATACTTACTTTATCAAAATATTACAAGGAAATACAATGCAATATATTAATGAACATAAACCATTAGTATTAATAGAAAACTTTTTTGTAATAGGCTATTTATGTATATTACTTATTCCACTAATCTTTACCAAAGTAAAAATTCGTCTTTCTGATTTATTCATGATTTTAGGATTATTATTCATGTCATTTCTATCAGTAAGACATATTGCCCTACTAGCAGTAATAGGAATGTTTTATCTATGCCGATTAATCTCTAATATTGGATTAATCAACAGCAACAAAACATTAGATTTTGAATTACCATGGTACAGTGTCTTTGTTGTTTTAGTAACCATTATTATTACTTCAGGAATTGTTTATAACATCAATAGTAAAGAACAATTTATAGATGCGAATACTTATCCAGTAGCCATGGTAGACTATATGCAAAAAAATTTAGATATGAAAAAAGTCAAACTTTATAATGAGTACGACTTTGGAAGTTATCTAATTTATAAAGATATAAAAGTATTTGTTGATTCAAGAAGTGATTTATATACTAAACCATTTAATCACAAAACAGACATCTTTAATGAATCCATGAAAATTACTGAAAAATATGGTAGAGTATTCCAAAAATATGGAATAACACATATTCTAATCTATAAAGATACAGATTTAAATCAAATCTTAGCAGCATCACCAAATTATAAACTTCTCCATAAAGAAGGAAGATTTATGTTATATGAATATACAGTAAATAACCAAGAAAAAGCATAGTACTTATTGCTTTTTTTTAAGTGCTATCATTTGAGCAAACTCTTCATAAACCGTATATAAATGGGCAAAGATTGCTTCTTCTTCCTCTACCAAAAGATTATACTTTTCATCCCATTCTCTTCTTTCTTTCAAAGAAAAACTATAATTCTTTAAAGTAGTATAACGCTCTTTTTCTAAAGAATTTCTTTTTAATTTTAATTCTAAAATTTTAATTTTTGTCACGATATCATCATAATCAAATTTGTTCATATTTTTACCACCTTTATTAATTTTCTTACCTAATTTTAACATAAATAAAATATATTTAAAAATACTACAACCAAAAGTTGAAATTAAGAACGGGGAAGTGTAAAATTTAACTAGAAGTTAGTTTTTTTGCCCCAAACGAAAAAATTGTAGTATAATAAAAATACTCTTAAGGAAGTGGTATTTTTGAAAAGAAATAAGGTAAGTATTATTGTTCCAGTATATAATGGGGAGTTATACCTAAAAGACTGTTTAGATTCATTAATAAATCAAACATTAGAGGAAATAGAAATCATCGCTATTGATGATGCTTCAACCGACAAATCCCTTGCTATATTAAAAGAGTATTCCCAAAAAAGTCCTAAAATAAAAGTTTATCAAAATGAAAAAAATCTTGGAACAGGGGCAACAAGAAATAGGGGACTAACTCTCGCTACTGGAGAATATATTGGATTCGTTGACTGTGATGATTATGTAAGTAATACAATGTATCAAGTCATGTATAAATTAGCAGTAGAAAATAAACAACCAGATATTATTGAAACAAGAATAACATTTGTTAAAGATAACCGCTACTTAAACCAGAATCTAAATTTTGCTGTTACAAAACAAATTCGATTAATTACAAAGAAAAAGAAAGTAAATGAACTTCCCAATTTAAGCCCATCAGTTTGCAACAAATTATTTAAAAAGTCTTTCTTAAAAGGAAAAACATTTATTGAAAATTGTAAGTGGGAAGATATTCTCTTTACTACAACCTCTAGCATAAAAGCAAAAAGTATTTTAGAAGTAAGCAATAACGATTACTTTTACAGAAGAGATAGTAAAAGGGGAGTTTCTTCAATTAATTATCAAGCCAACGATAAAATATTAGATATCTTTAAAATTACGGACGGTATCATGAATTCTGTCCATTTCATAAAAAAGAAAAAATATCAAGAAACGTTATATATGATTTGTTTTGCTGCTATCTTCAAAAGAATAGAAGAATTAGAGTATTGGGATATCAGTAAACAGAAAATAGAAGAATTAAAAAAATTAATCTATCAATTAGCCTATCAAAAATATGGTAACCTTAAAAATATCGATTTTGACCTCTTTAGTGCAATGGCTAAAGAACACATCACTAAAGAATATATCACTTTAACCCAAAAACAAGAAAATCTAAGTCAAAAAATCTGTAAATTAAGAAAAAGAAGCCGAAAGAATTGACAAGCTAATTTAAAAACTCATATAATATAGGTAGGTTAACTAAAGAAAGAAAAGTGATAGCATGAGTAAAGACAAACTACAAAGAATTTTTAATATCATTACAATAATTACAACAGTACTACTAATTGCTTTTATTATTTATGCCTTTAAATTAGGAATACTAGAAGATAAAACAGTTTTAGTTCAGTACATGAAAAAATTTGGTATATTTGCTTGTCTATTTTTTATTTTAATACAAATTGTTCAAGTGGTATTCCCCGTCATTCCTGGTGGAGCAAGTTGCCTTGCTGGTGTTTTAGCTTTTGGACCAGTTTTAGGATTTATTTATAACTACATAGGTCTTGCTCTTGGTTCACTAATTGCTTTTCTTTTATCTAGAATTTACGGCATAAAAATGGTAGAAAAACTCTTTCCAGAAGAAACTATTAATAAGTATTTAAAATATATCCAAAACAATCGATTTCCAACCATCTTTTTCTGGGGAATTTTCTTACCAGGTCTTCCTGATGATTTATTATGTTACATAGCAGGATTAAGCAAAATGAGTTTAAAAACATTCATTTTCATCATCTTAATAGGCAAACCATTTGCTTTAATCTTTTATAGTTTATTTTCTTATTATTTACCAGCACTTTCCGATTGACAAAGTGCTTTTCTTTTTGTATGATAACTATCAAGAAAGAAGGAATAACAATGTCATGCAGTTACTATCAATTTAATGGAGATTATTGGTGTAATAAAACCAATCAAAGAGTAGCAGAAGCAGAATATTATAAATATTGTAGAGATTACAATTATGATGAGTGTCCAATTTATAGAAAGGAAGAATCAAGTGGATGCTTTATCACAACAGTTTGTTGCCAAATTTTAGGATTAAATGACCATGATCAACTTCTAGATGATTTTAGAAATTTCCGTGATAATGTCTTACAAAAAGATGAAAAATATTATGATACCTTGAAAGAATATGATGTTATTGGTCCAATAATTGCCAATAAAATTTTACAAGATAAAGACCAAAAAGAAATGGCATCAGGTCTTTACCAAAATGCCTTAAAAAATATTCATTATTCTATCATACAAAAAGATTATGATAAAGCCGTAGAAAAATACTATATTATGACATTAATGCTAATTCAATATTATCACTTAAAACACTCCTATAATCAAATCAAAAAAGAAAACTATCATTACGAAGACTTTGTTCCTACCTTAGCAGGCCATGGAAGAAAAAGAACAAAGAAATTAGAAAATCCAAATTTAATTTAGTACTTTTTAATTCAAAATCAAATACAATAAGTATAGGATAGAGTAAAGAAAAAAACTAACGATAAAAATTTTTACCCAAAAATAATAATTTACGATTAAAAATATAAATGATATAATAGAACATATTGAGGTGGTAAAATGAAAATAAATATTCAAAAACAAAAAATCCAACTACTTGTTTTCTTATCAATATCCTTACTTTTTTTATGTTCTTTAATTTTATACCTCTACTTTACAAATACCGAAGATTTAATTTTGAAAAAAAATATGACTTATAACTTTAGAGAAACTGTACATACTAAAGATTTAATTGAAAAACTAAACGGAAAATTATTAATTAATTCCTTAGTAGATACAAATACAGTAGGTAAAAGAAAAGTCCAAATTTCTTATTACAACCATTACGGTTTTATTGAAAATAAATATGCCTTAGTAGAAATCAAAGATGTAACCCCCCCAACAGTAGTAGTGAATAGTACTTATTTTGCTGAAAAAGGAAATCAATATAATTTACTAGATAAAATCTTTTGTGCTGATGATTATGATGATAACATCACTTGTCAGATTACAGGAGACTATGACTTTAACAAAGTAGGGAAGTATCCTTTAAAAATCGTAGCTACAGATAAAAGTAACAATGTAACTAGCAAATCTTTTTCCCTAGTTGTTTCTGAAAAAAAAGATACCTCTATAAAAGGAGATTCTCAACCACTAACAAGAACCAACTTTAAAGATATCTATAAAAAATACAAAAACAAAAAAACTTTAATAGGCCTTGATTTATCCAAATGGCAAGAAGATGTTGACTTTGACAAAATCAAAACAGAAGGAGTAGACTTCCTTATGATTAAAATAGGGGGACAATCAAAAAAATCAGGAAAAATAGAAATCGACCCAAAATTTACTCATAACATCGAAGAGGCTTTAAAAAAAGACATGAAAGTTGGCGTTTATTTTTATTCTCATGCAACCAGCACAAACGAAGCAAAAAAACAAGCGGAATGGGTAGCAAAAAATCTAAAGGAATATCATATATCTCTCCCTGTTGCTTTTGATTGGGAAAACTGGAGTCAGTATACAAGTTATCATCTTAGTTTTCATACTTTAAATCAAATAGCAAATGCCTTTTTTGCTCCATTAGAAACAAGAGGATATCAAACAATGTTATATTCTAGCAAGTATTATCTAGATACCGTTTGGTATAAAGAAGAATATAACACATGGTTAGCTCATTATACAACTGATAGTAAAAATAAAGAAGAATATAACTTGTGGCAAATATGTAACGATGGAAAAATTGAAGGAATTAATACTTTAGTAGATATTGATATAATGTATTTAAACGAGAAATAAAAAAATATAATTAAATAGTTTTTTACTATTTGATTTTTTTCTAAATTAATTTAGGAAATGAAGAACGATTATCATTTATTATTAAAAAAATACTAAAAAAGTTTTCTCTTTTAGGAAAAGAACTCCTTCAGTATTTTATATGTAAAATAAAAGGAATAGGGAAGTAGTAGTTTCAATTAAAATGGTAGTTTAAAATTTCCTTTTCCCATCATTTTCATCATTTTTTTCATTTCTTCAAATTGATTTAATAGTTGATTTACTTCAGTAACAGTTGTCCCAGAACCCTTAGCAATTCTTTGCTTTCTAGACGCTTTTAATATTTCTGGATGTTTTCTTTCATATGGAGTCATAGATAATATAATTGCCTCTGTATGAGCCATTTTCTTAGGATCTACTTTTACATTATTTAATCCCATTTTCTTTGCACCAGGCAATAATTTTAATAAATTTTCCAATGGACCTAGTTTTTTTATTTGCTTTAATTGATTTAAAAAATCTTCCAAATCGAAAGTTCCCTTCGACATCTTTTTAACCATATCTTCAGCATCTTTTTCATTAATTTCATCAGACACTTTTTCTACTAAGGATAAAATATCTCCCATACCTAAAATCCTAGATGCCATACGATCAGGGTGAAATTCCGATAATCCATCCATTTTCTCACTAATACCAATAAACTTAATGGGTAAATTAGTTAAATGGCGAACAGATAGGGCAACACCACCTCTTGTATCACCATCTAATTTAGTTAAAATAACTCCAGTTAATGGCAACTTTTCATGAAATCCTGTAATCACATTAATTGCATCTTGTCCCATCATCGAATCAATAACCAATAATGTTTCATCAGGGTGAATTTCATTTTCAATATTTACTAGTTCATCCATTAATTTTTCATCAATTTGAAGTCTACCAGCTGTATCAATTAAAATATAGTCAAATCCATTTTCCTTTGCGTACAAAATTGCATTTCTTGAAATTTCAATTGGATCTTTTTTTCCTTCAGTATAAACTTCAATATTTAATTCCTTTCCCAATGTTTTTAATTGATCAATGGCAGCAGGACGATAAACATCACAAGCAACTAATAAAGGTTTTTTCTTATGATTTTTTCTTAAATAATTAGCAAGTTTTCCAATTGTTGTTGTTTTACCTGAACCTTGAAGACCAACTAACATTGTAATAGTTGGATTTTTATTTATCACAAGTTCAGCAGTTTCTCCACCTAATAGTTCTGTTAATTCATCTCTAACAATACGAACAAATTCTTCACCAGGAGAAAGTTTTTGATTAACATCAGTACCCAAAGCTTTTTCCTTTACTGTATTAGTAAATTCTTTTACCACTTTATAGTTGACATCAGCTTCTAGTAAGGATAATCTTATTTCTCTCATCATTTCATTAATATTATCTTCTGTAATTTTTCCATATCCTTTAATTTTATGCATCACATTTTGTAATCTATCACTTAAATTTTCAAACATTTTGTATCACCTAATTAAAATTATAACGTATATTTTAATTTTTTTCTATAAATTAACTAAAAATACTTGATTTTTTAGATTTTTTCCTTTATAATTATAAATATCTTAAGCAAAAAGGCAATACTTAAATTAAGTATTATTTGATGCAGGTGTAGTTTAATGGTAGAATAAGAGCCTT
>ENA-OPWR01001422-OPWR01001422.1-human-gut-metagenome-genome-assembly--contig:-NODE-1422-length-18423-cov-4.817400_pt1 | contig 18423 bp, 13 predicted proteins | sample MGYA00241507_ERZ502006 | MGnify/ENA primary metagenome ERZ502006 (study PRJEB25962, sample SAMEA2043041) | human gut metagenome | biome: human gut; feature: human-associated habitat; material: faeces...
ATACATACTAATCACCTACTTCTTATCTTTTATCAAATATCAGTATTCTTGACATTTTAATAATATCATAATCTTTAATATTTTACAATTAATTTATCTTTAGCCTTATATATCGTAATAATATCAAAGAGATAATAAGAATTTTGTCGAATAGTTTAATAACTTAAGCACAAAAAAAGAAACCTAAGATTAAGCTTCTTTATCAGGTAAAATTAAATTTTTATTTAATTTAAAGTATTCACACATCGAAATAACAGACATAACAGTAGCAAAATATAAGAAGAAATCACTAACTCTTATATTAATCATTTCAAATGGTAAATTATAAAAGAAAGTCAAAGTAACGCCAACCATCATACTAGCAGTTTTAATCTTTCCGCTAGAAATAGCTGCTACTACTTTTCCTTTTCTTGCTGCTTCCATCTTCATGGCATCAACAACTGTATCTCTAAAGATAATAATGACTGGAATGATTGTTAAAATAAAACCTTTACTTGCAAGAATAATTAAAGCACTATTAACTAAAACTTTATCAGCAATAGCATCTAACATTTTTCCAAGATCAGTAACTTCATTATTTTTTCTAGCTAAATAACCATCTAAGAAATCAGTAAGACTAGCGATTATAAAAATTGCTCCTGCAATTAAATACTCTATCTTAACATAAACACCACCAATTAAAAAATTAGGTAGTTTAATTCCAATATCATAGAACGGAAAAAGTAACATAAAAATCATAAAAAAAGTCATAATTATTCTAGTTACAGTTAACTTTGTTGGTGTATTCATAACTTCTACTTCCCTTCAATTCACTATTCATAACTGGAGCTTTAGTCTTATTTTTAATAATTAGAATAGCTAATAAAATAAGTAAAATAAAAACAAAAGTTCCAACTACGATAGGCAAAATCTTTACTTTTTGCTTATATACTTTTGTGTAAGGAGATGATATTTTTTTCTCTTTCTTAGCATTTTCCTCTTCTTCTTTTTTCTTCTTTGCTTCTAAGATATCATCTAAGGAAATTTTGGAAGTATGCTCAAACAAAAAATCATTAAATTTATCTTGAACTTTCACTTCATCAAGTCCCAAATATTTAGCATATTCTTTAATGATTTTCTTTATATCATATACATCTTTAAAAGCTTTTGTATTAGCACTTTCTAAGTTTTCAAGTAATACTTTGGAAACATCTAAATCACTAGCTGCCTCTTCTAAACTAACACCATGTTTAATTCTTGTCTCTTTTAAGTATTCACCTAATTCTTTCATAATCAACCTCAGTTCCAACAATAATAATACTTTGTAAGCCATGTTTTGTACCTATTACTAGGTGGCAAGTATCTATCTACTATTACTAGTCCTCCAATCCATTATCTTTCTTTCATGGAGACTCCCCTACCAAAATTTGGGTTTCTCGCTCGTGGGGTTTACCTCGTTTCACTCTTTCGTTTCCAAAAGTATCGTTTCTGTGGCACGTTATCATTTTATCATGGGATATTCCTTTAGATAAAACTTTGCCGTTAGAATAAATCTACCTTAGGTTATTTTTTCCCTAAGCACGAACACTACTATCATCACAGATAGTGCGAGCATGGACTTTCCTCTAGGTTGCCCTAGCACTTGCCCAAGTACTAATTGTTGTCTTTTCCAAATACCGCTTTTTCTAGATTACTAAGTCTTCTTAAAATATCTAAATTAGTGATTTCCATTGTATCGCTCTTAGAATTCTTAGCTAGTTCTACATCAACAGAAGCATTCCTTAATTCTTGTTTTAAAGACATAATTTCTTTTAGTAGTTCTGTTTTCTCTTTCTCTAAGCTTTCAATAATCTTATAGAATTGATCATAATCAGAGATTATTATATCCAAAAACTCATCTACTTCTTTTAGTCTATATCCACGAGTATCAATTTTAAAATCTTTCTCTAGAATCTCTTGTGGAGTAAGCGCTATTTTATTTTGATACATATCTAATCACCAATCCCTTTACATACTATATTCTAGCAATAAAGTTACTTATTTGTCAATTGTTTCAACCCTATTATTATATCAAATCTTTTAGCAAGAGACACATTTTCTATCATTGAATTTAAACAAATTATTACATCTTGACTTTTCACTATTCTCACCTCAATTTTATTCTACCTTTTTTCTAAATATTAGACAACAAGTTCGACAAAAGCTTATTTTGTTTGACAAGTTTTTTCACAGTGGTATAATTAAATCACTTCAAGGAGGTTTTTATATGGGAACAAACATAATGATTAGATTAGATAATTTTCTAAAAAAAAGGGATAATGAGCAAGTGTTTTCTATGCTAGGAAAAACTTTAACAGTTGAAAATGGCTGGATTACAATGCGCAATAATAAAAAGAATAAAAAAGAAGAGATTAAAATACTTAGCGATGAGCAAGGTAGAGTTCGTATTAAAGGACACGATACTGCCATCAGTCTTAGTAAGAAGAATAATAGTTATGAAATCGATCATATTCAACTAGGAAATATTGATAAAGATGAAATAAACTTTTCAATGCGTAAGAGAGTTGATGAAGATGATAATATTAAATATTGTATAAAGACTAAAGAAGGAGATAGAAATATAGTTTGCTGGTTTTCTGATAAAGAGATTTCTTTTAACTATAAAGGTGATGATGAAAGAAAATACTTTTATGATGCTGATTCTAAAACTAATATTAGATTAGAAGAAGAAAAGAGGGAATGTTTCAATTCTTTAATGAATCTTGAAAGAAAATATCCAGCAGTAACAGCAATGATTGCTACTGATATTCCACTATTAGATACTGTTACTAATTATTGCAGTCCTTCTAAAAGAAAAGAAAATACTGTAAAAGTTTATCAATTAAAAAAGAAAAATAAATAATAAAATAAAAATGATATAGCTAGCTAAAAACTAGAATATCATTTTTTATTTAGGATTTAAATTTATTCTTATTAATATATAATTTTCTATTATTTCTAAGTTACTTTAGTCCTATCAGCTTCTTTTGTTTTACCTGTTTCATATAAATTTTCTACCAAAGGTAGGTCTTCAGAACAACCAATATTACCAAAAAGAGAAAAAAAAGACACTTCTTCTTTAATTTTATTTTCCTTTTGTTTAGTGGACAATTTCCATCAAAATTATAAATTTCAAATTTTTATTCAATTCATGATCAACAAATTTAGTTTCATTAATATATTTTAATTTATTTTTACTATCTCTAATTCTAAAATAAGCACTTGATAAACAAAGGAAAGCTTTTTCATATTTAGCACCACCATATTCAAGATAACCAATTAAAAATTTTAAAGCATCATCATAAATTTTCTTCTTATCTTCTGATAAAGATAATCGATAAAGGTTTTCTTCTATCTTGTTCTTTAAGACTTTTCTTGTTTTAAAGAAATTAATTTTAAATTCATAAGTAGCTAATACTTTTTTAGCACAAACTGAATCAGTATCACTCTGGTCATAAATAAATCGTTGTAGGTCTTTGCCTTCTAATCTTCGTGTTTTATCTAATGATTCAGTATAGTTATCCTCATTACTAATAATTCCGTCTTTTTGTGTATTGATAAACTTTATTCATTACTCGTTGCTTTGTTGAATAGCTTGGATTACTTCTTAAATTATCCATTTCTTTTGATAAATCTTGAAAAGCATTTGGAACACCAACTTTATCATCAAAATGTTCCCTTATTTCTTTCAAATCTCCAGTTAATCTCTTATTTTTTAAAATATAGTTAAATTCTTGGTTCATATATAGTGGCTTTAAACTAGTAACTAAATTTTGATAAGCAGGTATTACTATATTAGGATTTATTTTTTGAACTTCTTGAGCTATAGATGAATTTTTTATACTGAAATTTTTAAACGAACCTATAATGTCAAATATTTCAATTGCTTGCAACTCATTAACCGCTTCTTCTAGAAAAACAGATTCACTATACCTACTATCAAGTGAGTTAATTGCCATCCCATTTCTAAAAACTAAGAAATTACTTCTTTTAAAAATTGGCGATATCATCGAATTAACAATGTGATTTGTTTCGTGAACTAATGTTTTTATTTTTTGACTTTCATTAAGTGGTTTAACCCCAAAATAAATAGTCCTATCTATCTTTAAACTATTTGATACTTTAACATTGCAATATGCATCAATAAAACCATTTTTATCTTTAGAATCCAGTGGTTTAATTTCATCTGAAAAATATGTTTTTTCAAAAGCTTTATATACTGTATCTAAGTTTTCAAAACCGTAATACGAAATCATTGCAGCTAATATTATAGCTTGTTCTGTCTTATAGCAATCATTTCTCTCAGTTTTTGTTTTTGCCATCTCATTTATTAACATTTGACTATAATTAAGTATGTAATTCACACTTTCTTCATTTGTAAAATCTATATTTGTCATATATGATTCCCCCCATTTCGTTTCTATATTTTACCACAACTTTTAAAAAAAGTCATTTATTATTTTCTAAAGATGGTATAAATCCCTTATAACTTATAAGTAATTACTATAATTTTAATGTACCATTTATCTTTATATAGAAAAAGCATATAAAATGCGCTATAATATATCTTAGGTGAATGAAATGGATTATCCTCTTGGAATCAAGAAAACAAGTAATTATCTTATAAATTATAAAAACCGAGGAATGACTTTAGAAGATGACATTAATAAGTCTAATCAATATTATATAGAAAATAATATTGCATATATTTATAAAAAACCTACTCCTATAAAAGTTACTAAAGTTGAGTTTAAAGGAAACAGCAAAGTTATAAAAGAAGCTTTCTATGCTGAACCATCAACTACAGACTATAATGGTATTTATAAGGGTTATTACATTGACTTTGAAGCAAAGGAAACAAAGAACAAAACATCCTTTCCACTTGCTAATATTCATCTTCACCAACTTAAACATTTAGAAAATATTTCGAATGCTGGGGGAATTGGTTTTCTAATTGTTCGCTTTACAACACTTAACGAAACATATATATTAATGAATAGTGATTTAGAAAATTATCTTTCTCATAATGAAAGAAAATCTATTCCACACGATTATTTTGTAAAGTATGGACACATTATTAAAGAGGGTTTTAGACCTAGAATCAATTATCTAAGTATTATAGATAATATTTTGGAGGTAAAAAATGAAAAAGAAAACAAAGCAAAGACAAAATAGTAATTTAATGCTTATTTTCTTAGGAGCTTTTTTAATCTTAATGATTATTAGCTACTTTATCATCGGTTGGTTGCTAACTGCCTTTTTAGGAGTAGGTATTTTAGTAATCGTTGGATTTGCCCACTTGCTTGATAAAGTTAAAAACAAACCAAAGCAGAAAAAAATACTGAATATAATTATCATTATTATATTATCACTAGGTATTTTAGTAATGCTTCTTGGAATTGCATTCTTAGCTTATGTCGTTATTAAAGCCCCTAAGTTTGATGTTAGTCAGTTAAATGAAAAAGAACCAAGTATTCTTTACGATATTGATGGTAATGAATTCGAACGACTTGGAACAGAAATGCGTGAGAAAGTAACCTATGATGAGTTACCAGAAGTCTTAGTAGATGCCATTGTAGCTACAGAAGACTCAAGATTTTTCCAACATAATGGTTTCGATGCTCCAAGATTTTTAAAAGCATCTTTAGGACAAATGGTTGGACATAGTGATGCCGGTGGTGCTTCTACTCTTTCCATGCAAGTTATTAAAAACTCATTTACATCAGCAGATGACCATGGTATCAAAGGTATAATTAGAAAGTTTACTGATATTTACCTATCTGTATTCAAACTAGAAAAAAATTATACTAAGGAACAAATAATTGAGTTTTATGTAAATAACCACAACTTAGGTGGAAATATCTATGGTGTTAAACAAGCAGCACTTGCTTACTTTAATAAAGATATTGGTGATTTAAACCTTGCCGAAGCTTCTATTATAGCAGGTATGTTTAAAGCCCCTAACTTATATAAACCAACAAATACTGATAATATTAAATCAGTTACTAGAAGACGTAATACCGTTTTATATTTAATGGAACGTCATGGTTATATAACTAGTGAAGAAAGAGAAATGGCTACTAGTATACCAGTTGAATCACTAGTTGATTATAACGTTTCAGCACAAAATGGTTTATCTAAATACCAAGGATATATTGATACTGTTGTTGATGAATGTATCGCTAAATATAAAGCTGACCCTTACACTGTTTCAATGAAAGTTTACACTAACTTAGATAGATCTAAACAAGATGGTGTCGATAAAGTTATGAATGGTGAAAGTTACACTTGGGCTAATGATACTATTCAAAGTGGTGTTAGTGTCTTAGATAGCGCTACTGGTAAAATACTTGCTATCGGAGCTGGTCGTAATAAAAAAGGTGCTAAAGAGTTAAACCTTGCTACTAGTGATGAAATCAAAAGACAACCAGGTTCTACCGCTAAACCACTATTTGATTATGGACCATTAATTGAATACAACAACGCTTCTACTTATGGTTATAATGACAATGGAAACTATAAATTATTTATTGATGAACCATATTCATATACTAATGGTAAATCAATCAATAACTGGGATGGTACTTTTATGGGAGCAATCTCAATGCGAAAAGCATTATCATTATCAAGAAATATTCCTGCTTTAAAGGCCTTCCAACAAGTTGATAATAAGAAGATTATTGAATTTGTTCAAAATCTTGGTATCGAACCAGAAATTGAAAATGGCAAAATTCACGAAGCACATGCCCTAGGAGCCTTCACAGGTGTTAACTCTTTACAAATGGCTGCTGCTTATGCTGCTTTCTCAAATGGTGGATATTATAATGAACCATATTCTGTTAGTAAAGTAATATTCCGTGATACAGGTGAAGAGAAAAAACACGAAGGTGTTAGAAGACAAGCAATGAGTGATTCAACCGCTTATATGATTACTAGTATTCTGGATGATGTAACTTTAATCGGTTCTGGTAATCTTGATAAAGTAGCTATGAAAACTGGTACTACAAACTTTGATGAAAAAACAAGAAAAACACTAGGAATGAGTGATGACGCTATTCGTGATTCTTGGACTATTGGTTATACTACTAAAACAGTTATTGGTATGTGGTATGGTTATACAAGTGCAACTAAAGAATTAGTTAGTCAAGGTCTATATTGTCACAACTTAAAATGTAGTACTCAAAAAGATAAATTATTCGCTGCTCTTGCAAAAGAAGTATTTGAAAAGAATAAAGAAGAATTTAAAATGCCTAGCAGTGTTGTTAAATTAGGAATAGTAGCTGGAAGTAACCCTGCCAAGATTGCTGGTGCTGGTTATTCTGGAGCAATTACTTATGAATACTTCAAAAAAGGTAGTGAACCAACAAGTACACAAACAGCAGAAGAAAATTTACCTGCTCCAACTAATCTTAAAGCAGTTTATAATAGTAGTAATAACACTGTTAGTCTTTCTTGGAATGCTGTTACACCACCAAGTTCAACTAGTTCTTATGGAACATTTGGTTACAATGTATACTTCAATAATACTTTATTAGGATTTACTAGTAACACATCATTCACAGTAACTAATCAAAGTAATCCTTATGGTACTTACAAAGTAATCGCTGCTTATAAGAGTTATGATGGTATCAAGAGTAATGCAGCTACTTATGAATTAAAGAAAACAAGTTCTACTTTAAAAGTTACTTATAGTCCAATTTCTACTACTTCATACAATGTATCTGATATTGTTAAATATGTTACCGTTACAGAAAATGGTAATAATGTAACAAGTAAAGCAAGTAACTGGAAACTAACATCAATAACAGGGCCAGGTGGTGCATCAGTATCCACTACTACCCTATCAACACCTGGTACTTATACCTTAAGATATGAATTTACATATGATGGTGAAAAGAAAGAAACTGGAAATATAACAGTTACTATAACTGGAAACAATAACGGAAATGGAACTGATCCAGGTGGAGATGACAATAAAGATACCGAAACAATCGAATAAAAAGTACTGGTTTATCAACCAGTCTTTTTTTGCAAAAAATTATTCTGTAAAATATTGTAACATTAATGACTTTTCTTATTTAATCTGATACAATTTTTCTTAGGGAGATAGTTATGAAAAAAAATTCTTTTTTGGGTGGAGCCCTTATTTCAACAATAGGTATAATATTAGTTAAAATATTAGGAGTTATTTATGTTATTCCCTTTAATGCCTTAATCGGTGAAAAAGGGGGAGCTTTATATGGATATAGTTATAATATTTATGCCATATTTTTATCTATGTCTTCGGCTGGTTTTCCTTTTGCCGTTAGTAAATTAACTAGTGAATATTTGGCTCTTGGTAACAAAAAAGAAGTATCAAAAGTATATAAAATATCCAAATCGATAATATTTTTACTATCATTCGTTATGTTTATTTTGTTATTTACACTAGCAGAACCTATCGCTAAAACTATTGCTGTTTCAGGTACTGGTGGTAATACAGTTGCTGATATAGTTTATGTATTAAGAATCGTTTCCTTTGCTATACTAATTGTTCCTTTCTTAAGTGTTACTAGAGGTTTCTTACAAGGACACAAAATAATTACACCAGGAAGTATTTCTCAAGTAATAGAACAGCTAGTTAGAGTTATTATTATTATCGGAGGTTGTTATTTAGCACTTAATGTCTTTCATATTGGTCTTACAAGAGCAGTTGGTATCTCTGTTCTAGCAGCATCTATCGGTGGTTTAGTTTCTCTTTTATATCTACAGGTTAAATTACATAAATCAAATTTATTAGAAAAAAAAGTAACTGTAAAAAAAGATGAAAATACTAAGAAGATTATTAAAAGATTATTCTTCTATGCCATTCCATATGTAGTTATAAGTTTAATAAGTAATCTATATGAAGTTACAGATATGATAATTGTACAAAGAGTAATGTCTGACGTTCTTCACGCTTCAGCAACCTTAACTGAATCAATATCAAGTGTCTTTACTGTTTGGGGTGGAAAATTTAACGGTATCATTCTAGCACTTATTATGGGACTTAATATGTCATTAATCCCTAACCTAGTAGAAGGTTTCACTAAAGGTGATATTAAAGATGTTACTAGTAAAATAAATAAATCTTTAGAGTTAATTTTATTTATTATTGTGCCATTAACACTATTCATCTCCGCATTTTCAGGACCGCTTTGGACAATGTTTTATGGTAAAAGTTTTTTAGGAACTGATATTTATAATTATTTCGTATTCTACGCTTTATTTGGTGGTATATTTACTGTTATAGTTAATATCTTACAGAGTCTAAGTAAATATAAAGAAGTTATTGTTAGTATTTTAATCGGACTAGTATTCAACCTAATATTTGATGCCCCTTTCATTATTCTATGGGACAAATTAGGTCTTGTAGCAGCTGATGGTGCAGTTGTTTGTGGTTTAATCGGTTATACTTTATCAATCACTTATTCATTAGTATGTTTAAATAAAAGATATAAGATTAGTTTCAATGAATTATTTACTACTTTAAAAGAATTTATTATTCCTTGGGTTACTTTCTTCATTATCTTACTTTTAACTGTTAATATAGTACCAACTAACCTAAGTAATAGATTAATTCAAATTCCTATTTTAGCAGGGGCAGGAATAGTTTGTTTTAGTATTTATCTTTTAGTTTGTTATCGTACTGGAATATTAAAAAAGATAATTTCTGATGATAAGTCATCAAAAAATAGAAATAGTAAAATAAATCCAAAAGCACTAGCAAAAAAACTTCTAAAAAAAAAATTAAGTAAAATTAGTTATGATAATGAAGATAGTGAAAAATACTCAAAAGCTTTAAAAGAATTAGTAGAAAATAAACCTGAACTAAAAAATAAAAAAATCACAATGATAAAAAATAATTCTAATAAGCAATTTGACCCATACGTAAAAAAAGTTTTATATGGCTATGATTTAGTAAACTTTGAACTTAATAAATATGGCGATGATGAAGTAGAAAATATTTATCATGAAACCTTATGTAGTGGTGATGCTATCAAATACAAAGCATTTCCTTCTTGTGTTAATAATATGGTGCTAACTTCACTTTCTAGTAATTTAAATATCTACCCATCAACAGTTGGATCATCACGTGCCAGACAAGATTTAGTTGATTATCTAATAAGAGAAGGATTTCCAAGTAAAAAAAATGAATACTGTGATGCTATCAATGTTCATAATGTTGCTTTTTGTGGTTCTACTACTCAAGCCTTCTACATGTTATTAAAAACAATTGCTAGACCAGGTGATGTAATGATAGTACCTACTCCAACTTACGGAATATTTGCTGCTATTGCAGAAAATCAAGGTGTTCACATTGAAACAATTCCATTGTGTTATGAAAATAACTACTTAATCGACCCTAAAGAACTAAATACTAAGATTATATCTATTAATAAAAAATTAAAAAAGAGTAAGGAATATGCTTATACACCAAAAGTAGTACTTTACTTGAATGTTAATCCACATAACCCAATCGGCAATGTTATGAGTGAAGATGATATTGAATTAATTAAAGAGCTAAGTGATGTTTGCTTAGAAAATGGTGTATTTATAGTAGATGATTTAATTTATCGTGATTTATGTTATGACCGAAAAAAACTCGCATACCCTATCGCTTCGATTCCTAAATATTTTAATAATACCATTTCACTATTTGGGATTTCCAAAAGTTATGGACTTGCTTCTTTAAGAGCTGGTTTCATCGTAATGCCTACTCCAATATTCTGGGGCTTTGCTACACAAGTATTTGATTTTATGGACTCAATGTGTGTTACCCAAGTAAACGCAGTAAGAGGAGCATTCAACGGTAGTAATAAAAGATATAAAGATTACGATAGATACTTCAGTAAATTAATACCAGAATATCTTTATAGATTGAATCTAGTAAATGTCCTAATCAATGGTATTGATATTATTAACGACAAGAAAACAAGAAGAAAAATTATTAAAGATATTGAAAATTATTCTAGTAATAAAGAAATAGTTAATAAACTATTAAAGGGAATAGATGGTGTAAAAATAAGTGATAAAACTTTCCCCAAATCTGGCTTCTTCGTTATAGTAGATTTCACTAGTTTCAAAGGGAAATACTATAAAGGAAAACAAATAAAAACCGAATATGACTTATTAAAAGCAATGTATAACAGTGGTAAAGTAAAATATTTAATGGGGGAAAACTTTATGTGGTCTAATGAAGAAGAATTTGTAGCAAGAGTTAACTTTTCGATAAGTAAAAATGCTCTTATTCATAACTTCTATCAAATTAGTAAATTAGCTGAGGTATTAAAAGATGAGTAAGTTACGAAGGAAAATATATAAGTTAAGAATGAAGTTATTATATTTAAGTAACAATATAAAATACTTATTTACTAGAGGAAAAAAAGTAAATATTGTGTCTTCTAGTAAATATAAGAATAAAATAAAAGAAGATTTAATTCTCCAAAAATATCTATTAAAAGAAGGTTATCATACGAAGATAATCTCTTTTGAAGATGATTATCAAGAAAGTGATTTAAACATAATTAGGTCAGTATGGGGTTATCATCACGATGTTGAAAGATTTTTAAAATTTATCAATAATAACAAAACTATAAATAATAAAGATTTAATCATTAATAATATAGATAAAAAGAAACAATATCAAATACTTAAAGAAAATGACATCAGTACAATAGATACAATATTCTTAGATAATATTAAGGAATATAAATATAATGGAGAAAAGATTGTTATTAAACCAGTTATTTCAGCATCAGGAGATAATACTTTTATTATCAATAATGTTAATGATTTAGAAAACATTAAAAATCTAAATAACATTATGATTCAACCATTTATTGATGGTGTTAACGATGGAGAAGTTTCTGTTATTGTTATAGATAAAAAAATAAAGTATGGAATTAAAAGATTCCCTGGAGTATTTACTAAATATAAAAAAGAAGAATATATATCTATTAATGATTTAATTAAAGAGATTATTAATACCGTCAACAATATAATACTAATCAAAGAATATAAAGAAGCCGTCTTTATGCGAATTGATTTTATTTTAGATAATAATTGTTATAAAGTAATGGAAGTAGAACTAGTTGATCCTAATTTATTTATTGAAACTATTAACGATTCAAAACTAAAAGATGAAGTTTACAAATCATTCGTAAAAGCCATAAAAACCAGACAAAATTGATGTCTGGTTTTATAATTAGTAAAGTTATTTCGCAAATGAGAAATAACTTTTATTTTTTATAGAATTATTTCGTTACAAAGAAAAAAAGTTTTAGAACTACTTATCAGTAGAACCAAATCCTCCATTTCTAATTCCTTCAGCAACATCATTATCAACTGTTAAATACTTTTCAAAGACAGCTTGACCGATAACATCACCTTTCTTAACATTAAGTTCTTTATCACTGCAGTTAAAGAAGGCAAAGTAAATATGTCCATCATTATTTTCATTTCCATAGTAGTCAGAATCAACTAGCCCTACACTATTAGCAAGAATAAAGCCTTTCTTTGGACCACTACTTCTATTAAGTAATAAAATACATTCATCATCCATACAATAAGCTTTTAATCCAGTTGGTACTAAAGTAGGTTTAATACCTTTTTCAAATACTGGAATAGTAATATCTTCTGCTGCTTCTATATCATATCCTGCAGCATGTTTTGTTCCTCTTACTGGTAAATGAATATCTTTATCTTCATATCCTTTAACTACTTCAAATCCTCTTGTTTTCATAAAATCTCCTATCCATTCAAAGAACACTGGAATAGCGTTCTTGGTTCTTCAAATACTTTACCAACATTACTATTATCTATATATAAAATTGGTTTCCCTGTTCTTAAACTTTCTTTTACATCAAGAATTCTTTGATTACTACTTCCGACATAATGTAATCTGTCATCATGAAGTTTAATCATAAACTCGCCATCTAACAAAATATCTAAACAATTAATAATTTCTTCTAAATCTTTATCAGTTTTTTTCTGTTCCATTAATTGTTCCCAAGTATAACCAGTATAACACCAAATAGTCTTCCGACGATAGTTATTGTTACTTCTAATTCTAGTAACTAACTCTCTAATAGTTTTTCTATTACCTGGAAATAGTGGGTCCCCTCCAGAAAGGGTAATACCACTACACCAATCTTGATTTAATTCTTTAAAAATTTCTTTAACAGTCGTCTCATCAAACTCTACCCCATCATCAGGATTCCAAGTAATCGTATTATGACAACCTGGACATTTATGTGAACAACCACTAACCCATAATACTACACGTAACCCTTCGCCATTTAACATATCTGCTTTTGTTATATTATGATATCTCATTTTACATACTCTTCCTTTCTGAAATCTCTACCATTTTAGCATGATTAAGTCTTGTATCACCATGTACTCTTGAGTATGATAAATAACCATTCATACGGTCAATCTTTGTAAGGTCACTACTGCCACATTTTGGGCAAACATCCATATCTAATTCTTCATGACCACACTCATTACAGTAAGAAAGTGACAAGTTAACCCCTTCATAGAAACCTTTTTCCATCGCACGTTCAACATAGGTTTCCATTGCTTTCTTATTATAATTTAAATTATAACGAACATACTGAATTCTACCACCTTTGAATAGCTCCCAGAATCTTCCCTCTAAATCTTGTTTTTGAATACCATTAATATCTTCCCAAACAGCACAGTGGAAACTATTGGAAACATATTCACGATCAGATACGCCTTTTACAATACCATATTTCTTTCTAAATTGTTCTACTTGTGTACCACATAAACTCTCAGCTGGTGTACCATAAATAGCATATAAAATTCCATCTTCTTTTTTAAATTCTGCTGTTTTATCATTTATATATTTCATAACTTCAAGAGCAAACTTTCCATCTTCTACCAAACTCTTTCCATTATATAATTCTTGTAATTCATTTAAAGCAGTAATTCCAAAAGAAGCAGTTGAAGATTTTAACAATGGTTCTATTGGTTCATTAGGTTTTAAATGTCCACCATAAAAACCGCCTTCACAATAAGCAAGTGGATTAGTAGAAGCCTTCTTTTTAGCTAAATAATTATAAGTACGAATATGAATCTTACGAATCATTTCTAGATAATAATCTAAAACATCATAGAATTTTTTCTGTTCTTCACGAGCTTTTGCTAAAATCATTGGCAAGTTTAAAGAAATAGCACCAATATTAAATCTTCCAATAAACACTGGTACATCTTCATCATCAGCAGGTTCCATACCACCTCTTTCATACCAAGGTGATAGGAAAGCACGACAACCCATCGGACTAATAATCTTTCCATATTTTTTAAACATAGAAGGAACATAACCTTCACCAGTTAATGATAAGTAATCTGGATACATTGTTTTACTACTACACTCTAAAGCATCCATAAATAAGTAATGCATCTTACCATTTTTACCATGAAGAGCTTTATCATATAAGAAAACTAATTTTGGGAATAAAGTTGGTTTTCTATATCCTGGTTTACCTTGTCCTTTTTGGTGAGTTTTTAAGATTACTTGGCTAATCATTTGGCCGAATTTATCTTGTTCATGTCCAAAAGTAAAAGTTACAAACGGATAATCACCACGAGATGATCCAACACTATTTAGTTTATATTCAATTCCTTGATAACCTTGTTCACATTCACGTCTTGTCTTACGCCAAGCATAATCTTCCGCTTTAGCAGTCGTCTTAGCATTAGTTATTTCCATATATTCTTCATAATATTTATTATAACTTTTCTTAGCATATTGTTTTAAAATTGTATCTACTTCTGGAACAGTAAAACCACCATATTGCATAGCAGCCGTATTTATAATAACGTCACCCATAACATCAAAAGCAGTATCAAGAGTTTTTGGTTCGTTATACCATAAATTACCCATTTCAAAGCCATTACTCATAACAGCTCCAACATCACATAAACAGCAATTCATTGTATCACGTCTAGCACTCATATCATGAACATAAATATAACCATCATCACAAGCTTCAATTTCTGCTTTAGTTAAGAAAAACTTTTTATATAATTCTTTATTTAGATTTCCATATACCAAACTTCTTTGTGTTGATACTAAAGCACTATCAGTATTAGAATTTTCTTTATCTCCAATATAATTAATAGCTTGGGCCTTCTTATAAACTTTATCTAAGATATGAACAAAATCATTCTTATAATTACGATATTCACGATAACTCTTAGCTACTAAAGGATTAACTTGTTCCAAAGCTGCTTCTACACAATTATGAATTTGACTAACTTCAGCATCACTAGTTTGATTCTTTAATAAATCAATTACAATATTAACTACATCATCCTTAGCTTCATCAGTTAAATCAATCATTACTCTTTCAGCACTTTTTTCAATAGCAGCACGAATTTTTTCACCATCAAATGGTTGTTTCGTACCATTTTTCTTTATTATGTTAATAGAAGGATTTTCATATCTACTTTTCTTTTCAACTACTTCCTTCTCTTTACTTTTTTTCTTTACATCTTTAGTTTTAACCATAATTACACTCCCTATGTTTTTTCTTTATGAACAACTTGATTATACATATCTTTTTTAGTAAAAAGCAATACTTTTTGTAGTTTTTATTATTTATTATTTTTTAGCTTTACAAAAAAAGTTTCTAAAAAAACATAATATGTCTTTTAAGCATATTTTTACTTTTATCCTTTATTTATAAGGATAAAACAATATTTTTAACTAAATGCTAACTTATGTTTTTTTTGAGTGTTTTTTAAGAAATGTTGATTTTAAAGGTATTTATCAGTATAATTAATATAGAAAAAGGGAGTGTAAATTAATATATGATAAACATGTCAACATTTGACACTTTAACAGTTGTAAAACGAAGTGGTCAAAGAACTAACTTTCAAGGAGAAAAAATAGCACTAGCTATTCAAAAAGCCTTTCATTCATTAGATATTCCTTATAAAGATGAAGATGTTAATAAAGTATATTCAAAAGTTCTTAAAAAAATAGAAAAAGAATATCAAGATAGAAAAACAATTAATATTGAAAATATTCAAGATTTAATAGAAGAAGTTTTAAAAGAAAATAATTTTCAAGATGTTTATCTTGCTTTCAAAACTTATCGTGAACATCGAAATGCTTCAAGATCTGCTTTTGTTATGAAACAACAACACAAATTTCTAAAGGCAATTGAAAGACTTGGTCTTAATAATATCGATGATAATCTAAAGGAATCACCTAATTCTTTCCTTTTACAATTCGGAGAAACTATTTCTACAGAATTTGCTAAAGCTTATCTTTTAGATACTAAAACTGTAAGAAGTCAAGATGCCGGTATTTTCTATCTCCATTCTTTAGAAACAGTACCGCTAGGAATGATTGCAAGTTGTGACGTTGATATCTTAGAACTTATGAGTCTTGATACTAATTTTGCTAAAGAACTTAATAATATCAATGAAACAACTATATTTCTAAATAGAATAAAGTTATATCTAGATAATCTCAGTAAAGAAATCTATCAAAGTATTTCTCTTATTAATTTTGATTTAGTAATAGAAAAGATAATATTAAAAGATTTTAAAGCAGTCTTAAAAGAATATCTAACTATCTATCTTGATTCTTCTTTTCTAAATAGTTATATCAAGATTAATAATATAGATAATATCAATTCTTTTGATATAACACCAACTTATTTCGAGATAAAACAAAACACTCCTTTGTACTTAACTTTTGAAAGATTAATTAAATCAGCATATAATAAAACAATCAGTAATTTAACTAATTCGCTACAACAATTTTTTAAGAGTATTGATTTTAATACTGCTATTAATTTTGGAACTAATCAAGAAATAAGTAATTTAATACTAAAAGCAATAGTAAATAACAAAAAAGTTGAATACTACTATAAAGGTAATATGACTAATGAAATAGCAAGTTATATGTTGAAATATAATAATTTATATTTTATTAATAAAAGTTCTTCTTTTAATAAAGCATTCAAAGATGATATTAATTATGGTTTTAATGCAACTAGAGTAATAGAAGACAATACTACTATCGATAAAAAGATATGTGGAGGAAAAGGAAACATCTCTTGTATATCAATAAATATCGTCAGAATAGCACTTAAGAGCAAGAATAATGATAATGACTATCGGTTATTCTATCAAGAGTTAGAACAAGTCTTAAAGCAAGCAAAAGATGCCCTTTTAGAAAGATTTGAATTACAAGTAAATAAAACCATTCTCCACTTTCCTACTTTATATCAACTAGGGTCATGGCATGATGGTGAAAAACTAAAAGAAAAAGACCGTCTAAGAAAGTTATTAAAACATGGCACTCTAGCATTTCATATCGTCGGTCTAGAAGAAGCAATTTATACACTTACTGATAAGAAAGATGAAGAAGATACTTATACTCTAGCAAAAGACATTTTAAAATTTATGAAGAAAAAGATAGATACCTTTAGTGAGCAAAACAACTTAAACTTTGTATTAACAGCATATCAAGATGATATTATAGAAACAGAGTTTAAAAAGCAAGACGCCGCTATATTCGGTAAGATAAAAGATGTCACTAATAAAGATAAGTACAGTAACGGTATTGATTTATCAATTGATTTTTTAAAACAAGCCACTCTTCAAAAGTATCTATTAGGAGGAACATCTCTAGATATAATTTGTAAAAATGAAAAGCAACTTTTAGAAAAGTATCAATATCTAAAAGACAGTGATGTCGGTTGTTTCAGAGTTAATTAATAGAGAAAAAAATAGCTTAACTTTTATCTGTTGAGCTATTTATTTTTTTGAATCAATTAGTTGCAATCACATATGGATTCAAAGCTGTCCCATCACCTTTAATTATTAGTGTATCAGCTTTCAGGTTAATAACTGGGCGGACCCCGAAGGAATCAGTCGCGTAGCTCCACGGGTACAAACTACCAGAGGGATAAACATGCCAGACAATCGCATTAGAGTAGCTAGGATTGAAGTTACCAGGCGAAAGAGACCACTGATATTGTCCATTATATAAATAATAATTTGTATTTGATGTATCAAATACACCACCAGCCATTGCCATTTCATCTGCTGTTATCAATGCCACTGGATAGTCTAATTTTGCACTGGCATTAGATACTTTGAATTTATCATTGGCTTGTGTGCATTTCAAACTTGGTGTTCTTCTATTTGCATTTCTATTATATGAACCATAGAATGTTTGTGAATCTAGCTTATATCCTGTTCCACTTGAAATACTTCTATCATTACAAAATGTTTCATCGGCTAATTTTGAAGTATAAGCAGTTAGATTATTTTTATACCAATTATCTATGGTTGTTTTAATAGCTGAATTTGTATTATTTGTTTGTGCCGTTGCTA
>ENA-OPWR01001425-OPWR01001425.1-human-gut-metagenome-genome-assembly--contig:-NODE-1425-length-18387-cov-1.848734_pt1 | contig 18387 bp, 15 predicted proteins | sample MGYA00241507_ERZ502006 | MGnify/ENA primary metagenome ERZ502006 (study PRJEB25962, sample SAMEA2043041) | human gut metagenome | biome: human gut; feature: human-associated habitat; material: faeces...
TTGGTTGTAATTAACCACTTCTGCTTCTACTCTTTCTACCAAATCATTAGTAGACATTTCTTTAATTTCTGCAATTTTTTCGCTAGAAGATACAAATTGATCACCAGTAACAATTAATCCTTCTTTAGCCACTAAATTAGATTCTTTGGCTGCTTTAGATATTGCTTCTAATAAATCTTTATCTGCAGTATAAATTTGAGGTTGTTGTGGTAATTGTCCTGGTTTATAACCAAAAGCAGTTGCATCTGCATCATGGTAAGCAGCACCTGTAGAAAGAACCACATCACCAACATGTAATCCTTCGCCAATACCACCAGCAGAACCAGAATTGATGACAGCATCTACTTTATAATTAGCAATTAACAAACCAGTTGTCACACCAGCTTGAACTTTACCAATTCCGGAGCGAGTAAGTACTACTTCTTTTCCGTTGATCGTACCACTGTAAAAATCAATTCCACCAATTGTATCTTGTTTTTTATCTTCTAATTGTGCCACTAAAGATTTTATTTCTTCTTCCATTGCACAAATTATTCCATACTTCATTAAAAAATTCATTCCTTTACTAAAAATTAACGAAAAACATTATCAAGTATACTATAATAATTGCCAAAATTAACCCCGCAATTATCATATTTAGTCTTGCTTTTAATCGGTTTTTCTTATAATTTTCTTCATTTGATTCGTGTAGTTTCCTAGAACCTGTTCGACTTAGACCTTCTAATTCAGAATCTTTCTGAACATCATCTACTTTATTACTACGCCTTAATTGTGGCTTTTCGTCCATTTTCCACCTCTATTGCATTAATTTCCAGTACATAACTGCAATTAATGTTTTACTGTCACAGATTAAGCCTTCCGCAATTGCTTGTTCTACTTCGGGTAATGATAATTCTACTAATTCAAGAAATTCATCACTATCTTGTGGTAGTTCATCCTTAACTGGTTTTAGATTTACAGCATGATACATGTACATCTTTTCATCTGCAAAACCTGGCGATGTATAGAAAGTATTGATAAATTCTAATTTATCAGCTTCAAAGCGAGTTTCTTCATTTAATTCTCTAACTGCCGTTACATTTGGATCCTCACCAGGTTCTATTTTACCAGCAGGTACTTCCAAAGTTACCTGTCCTAAAGGTGCCCGCCATTGTTTGATGAACACCATTTTATTTTCGTCAGTAATTGCAATAATTGCAACCGCACCTTGATGACGGATAATTTCTCGTTTGGCTTCTTTGCCATTTGGTAGTTCTACCGTTTCAATATCTAAATCAATTATTTTGCCATCAAAAACATGTTCTACTTTTTTTACTTTTTCTTCAAATTCCATAATTTTTCCTTCTATCTGTGAAGTTGAGCAATAAATGCTTCATAAGCTGCTTGCTCACCAGTTTCATTCCATGTGAAATTATCAAAGTTACCATTGATTGCATCTGCTTGAGAAATATTAACCTTAGCCACTTCTGTCGCATTACCAATCAATGACATCCAATAGTCACCATTTTCGCGTTTATGAACCATTGTTCTTACCATACCACCAGGATTAATAACTGTAATCAACTTTTCAAAGTCAATTTGGTCAGAATGTAGTAGGACATACATCAAACTTGAAGCTGACATCGCTGTACCACACGCATTTGTAAAACCTACCCCACGTTCAAATGTACGAACAAAGATCTTGCCTGGTTCTAGAATTTCAACAAAACTTACATTTACACCATCAGGGAAAATTGGATTATTTCCGTTATTTAAATAACTAGCAATTCTTCCTAATTCTTCACCCATCAATGTTTCATGATCAACAAATGCAATCAAATGTGGATTAGGAACTGCTACTGCAGAAAATTTAATTGCTTTTGATAACTCTGGAATATAATCATCAATTAATTTTTCTTTACCTACGTGCATTAGTAAATCTTGTGCATCGAAACTAACTGGGGAAATTTCCGCATCAAATGCTGGAACCTTTTCTGCTAGTTTATCAGCTTTCTTCACTTCAAGATCAGCATGCATCGTTTGAATTTTAAATTCTGCTAAATTTTTCTTTTCGCTTAAGTAGCGAGCAACAGTTCTAATACCATTTCCACACATACTTGCTTCACTACCATCAGCATTTATAACACGCATTCTGCCATCTGTGCCTTCATGACCAGCTTGGACATATAAGACACCGTCAGCACCACCATGTAATCCTGTATCGCGATCACAAACCTTTTGTGCTAATTGGATAAGTTCTTCTTCTGTTAAAGGCTCTTCAAGATTATCTTCATCAAGAATGAAAAAATCATTACCAGAACCATGTACTTTAAGCATTTCCATTCTACTTTCCTCCATAAAATGTGCATTTTAAGTTTATCATACCAGACTTTACGTTAATTTGCGAAAGAAAAACCATCTATTATTAGTTTGAAACTAACTATAGACGGCTATCAGAATTATATAAAATTAATTTTCTTTCTTCATCTTTAAACCAATTCCAGTATATCCACTAATTACTGAAAGAATTGGTGATAGTAATGCAAATAAAGTAAACGGTAAAAATTCTAGTACTGGAACACCTAAGGTTGAGGCTGCAAAAGATCCTGCAACACCCTAAGGTAGTTGATTACACTACCACCATCTTCCAAGACACGTCCAAGTGCTAATGGGGCTAAACCTACCCTATCAAATGCATCCTTGAATGCTCTACCTGGAAGAATAACAGATAAGTATTGTTCCCCAACAAAAAGATTTATTCCAATTCCTGCAAAGATAGTACTTAGAACCAATTTCCCTGGTCTATTTAATCTTTGAATTAGTGGTTCCATCGCAGTTTGAATGATTCCTAATTCCATTAGTAAACCACCAAGTGCTAATGTTGTTATAATCAAAGAAACAGTTCCCATCATATTAGAGATTCCACCTCTAGTCAGCAATGCATTTACTGCTTCATTCTTAGTATGAGCTACATATCCTGTTTCCATTAAAGCAGCTAAACCTTTTAGTGAGATATGAGGATCATTTACTAAAATAATTCCGGTTGAAACAGCAATATTTATAAATAAAGTTGGAATTGCTGGGATTTTAAACCATGCACATAAAAACATTAAGATTACAGGGATAGCAGCAACCCATGAAATTGAGAAGTTTTGACTAAGAATTTTCATAGTTGCATCTATTTTAGCAAAGTCAGGTTCTGTTTTTCCTTGACCAATAAATACAAAAACTACTAAAGAAATTAATAAAGCTGGAATCGTAGTCCACATTAAATTTTTGATATGAGCAAATAAATCTGTTCCAGAAATTGCTGAAGCTAAGTTAGTTGAGTCAGATAGTGGCGATGTCTTATCACCAAATATAGCACCAGATAAAATTGCTCCTGCAACTAATGCTGGGTTCATGTTCATTGTGATTCCCATTCCAAAAAGAGCAATTCCAATTGTAGAAATCGTTGTAAATCCACTCCCGATTGAAGCACCAACTAAAGCACATACAAGAAAAACAGAAGGCACAAAGAACTTAACGCTTATTAATTTAAAACCAACAACCATTAATGCTGGGATAATTCCTGCTTTAATCCACACAGCTATTAGGATCCCAATTAGTATAAAAATAAAGATTGGGATCAATGCAGTACTGATACCTTCTTTAATTCCTTGGTGAATTTTTTCCCAGTCAGCACCATGTAGTTTAGCAATTAAAATTAAAATTGCAATAACTGTTAATACAGGAGTTTCTGGAGATAGCCCTTGATTTACTCCACCTGCTAAAATAATTAGTAATAATAGTAAAATTCCTACTGACTCTTTTAAACTAAATTTTTTCATTTTACATTCCTCCATTAGTAACTAAATTAAATTATTAATCTAGTTTCCAATATCGGATAATGCCTCCACAATTTTTGTTGCCCATTTCGATCAATCCTTCCATAAAAAAATCCCAGTCATACAATAATGTATAACTGGGACGATCTAAATAACCGTGGTACCACCCACATTGAACTATTAAGTTCCACTCCATGTAGGCAATAACGGTCCTACTAACCGAACTTATATGTATTTCGAACATTTAATCCTGACTAATTCGCATCACCCATTAGCTTTCTGACACCCAGATTAAAGTCTAATTAAATCATTAATAAGATAAAGTTAGTTTAACATAGATAAATTTCTTGTCAAATATTTTTTAAATAAAATCATTCTTTTTCAAGTAGAGATATAATCCACCTATCAATAAAAAGTTAACGAAAACTACTAAAATCCAGTCAAATCCGTTGTTTAAAATTGGTAATTTAACGTTCATTCCAAAGAAACCTGTAATAATGGTTGGAATAGTTAAAATCAAGGACCACACAGTTAAGAACTTCATTGTATCGTTCAAGTTATTATTCAAGATATTATTTGATGTCTTAGAAATTTTTTCTGTCACTTCATTAGAAATTTCAACCGTTCTTGAAGCCTGCTCTGCTTCAATCAAAACATCATCTAATCTTTCTTGAGCTGACTTAGTGATTTGCCAAGACATCGGTGTGTTTTTCAAATCTTCTAGCATCATCAAATTAGTTCTAGCACTACTTGAAACAAAGACTAAACTTCTTTCCATTTGTGCTAATTCCAATAAATCTTTGTTTTTAATTTTAGTATTCAATCTTCTATCTAACTCATTTAATTGATGATTTAATTGTGTTAGAGCTCGTTGGAAATATTGAGTTACATGAAGTAAGAATAGCATGATAAATTCCGTAGCATCTTGTGCCTCGTGAGCTCGTTCTTCTTTAAACTCTTCAAATATATCCTCAGTAGCATTAGTGTGGAAAGTATATACTGTAGTTCCTTGTAATAGAAAAATTAGAGGACGAGTCGTAAAATGATCAGATTTTTCTTCTGGCCAAACAGGAACATCGTATACTATTAATTCACTATGAGTTAAACTATCGTGATCATAGTGAGGACGTTCATTTCTATCGGCAACATATGAGATAATAGTCGGCGTAAAATGAAACCTTTTTTTCAATTTTACAATGTCGTTATCATCAATATTTTTAATATCGTACCAACTATAATTTAATGGTGACTTCCCATTTATTTCTTGACGCGTTATCATTCTCTCACCTCATCTTTTTATATATCTAAATACCATACTTGATAATATTACCTTACTATTATGTTTACTACAAGTAATTATTGAAAAAAGAGCATGAATCTGAACATCGTCAAATTCATACTCTTAATTAATTATTCATCTTCTTCAGGGACATCTGTCTTCAAGTATAGTTCATCCAATTGTTTTGGAGCTACAGTACTTGGGGCATGTGTCAATGGTTCAGAAGCCTTGGAATTCTTAGGGAATGCGATAACTTCACGAATATTATCTTTACCTGCAAGTAACATCGCAAATCTATCTAAACCTAGAGCCAAACCACCGTGTGGAGGGAAACCAAAGTCTAATGCATCCATGAACCAACCAAATTGTTCTTCTGCTTTTTCTTTTGTGAATCCTAAAGCCTTAAACATCGCTTCTTGAATATCACGTCTGTGGATACGGATTGATCCACCACCCAATTCATAACCATTAAGTACAATATCATAACTTTGAGCATGGCATTTGTGAGGATCAGTTTTTAATAAATCTAAATCTTCTTCATTAGGCATTGTAAATGGATGGTGTGCAGCGATATATCTATCAAACTCTTCACTATATTCAAATAATGGCCAGTCTACAACCCAGATAAATGCAAATTCATCTTTATTAATCATATCCATTTCTTTAGCAATTGCTACACGCAAGTAACCTAAAGAATCTGCTACTACCTTACGGTTAGATGCTACGAATAAAATCAAGTCTCCACTCTTAGCTTCTGCTGCTGCTTTAATGTCTTCAGCTCTTTCAGTAAAGAATTTAGCAATTGGTCCAGTTAATCCATCATCAGTAACTTTTACCCAAGCTAATCCTTTAGCTCCAAAACGCTTAATGTATTCTTGCTTTTCTTCAATTTGTTTACGTGAATACTTGTCAGCACCACCTGGAACAGTGATAGCTTTTACTTGACCACCATTTTCAAGTGTCATATCAAAGACTTTGAAACCAGCATTTTGAACTGCACCAGACATATCTTTTAATTCCATACCAAATCTAATATCTGGCTTATCAGAACCAAATCTATCCATTGCTTCATTCCAAGTAATTCTTTGAATTGGTGTCTTGATATCAACATCTAAAGTTTCCTTCATAACACGCTTCAATAACCCTTCTGTCATTTCTTGGATTTCTTCAGCAGACATAAAGGAAGTTTCAATATCAATTTGGGTAAATTCAGGTTGACGATCACCACGTAAATCTTCATCGCGGAAGCAACGTGCAATTTGGTAATAACGGTCATAGCCTGCACCCATTAATAATTGCTTGAACAATTGTGGTGATTGTGGTAAAGCGTAGAAATGACCTGGATATACACGTGAAGGTACAAGGTAATCGCGTGCACCTTCTGGAGTTGAACGTGTCAAATATGGTGTTTCAATATCTAAAAAGTGATTTTCATCCAAGTAGCTATGAACAGTTTGAGTAATACGATTACGTATCATCAAAGCTTTTTGCATTTCTGGACGACGTAAATCAAGATAACGATATTGTAAACGTAAATCATCTGATGCATTAATATCATCTGCAATATCAAATGGAGTTGTCTTAGCCTTGTTTAAAATTTCAATATCTGAAACTTCAACTTCAACTTTACCTGTTCTCATATTAGGGTTGATAGCTTTTTCTCCTCTAGCCACTACTTTACCCTTAACTTCAATGACATATTCACTACGTAATTGTTCAGCAACCTTTAAAGCTTCAGGATTGAATTCTTGGCTAAATACCAATTGAACAATTCCTTCAATATCACGTAAGTCAATAAAAATTAAGTTACCTAAATTTCTACGCTTTTGTACCCAACCTTTTAGGCAAACTTCTTGATCAAGATATTTTTCATCAACTAATCCTGCATAAGTTGTTCTTCTCATTCTTATTCCCCTTCTACTGCTAATTGTAATTTTCCAGTTGTACTAAAATCATTTTCTACATCTGCAAGTTTTACAGAAATTTCATTACCATTTTCCATAAATTTGAGATTTGCTTCTTGTTCTTGAAGCTCAGTTTCACCAATAGTTAAAGTGAATCTTGCATTTAAACGGTTTGCAGACTTAAATTGTCCTTTAGGTTTTCGATTAAGGTAATCTCTATCTGCCGTAAATCCTTGATGGCGAAGATTTTGAACTAATTTCAAAGTTGCTGCATTAGTTACATCGCCAATTCCTACTACATAAACATCTAGTGGATTTTCGATTGGTAAAGCATCTTCTTCTGCATCTAAGATTAATAGTAATCTTTCAACACCTAGTCCAAAACCGACACCTGGTGTTTGTGGCCCACCTAATTGTTCTACCAAGCCACTGTAATGACCACCAGCACAAACTGTAGTCCATTTACCATTGAATGCTTTGGAATCACTCATAATTTCAAAGATAGTATGATTGTAGTAGTCTAAACCACGCACCATGTTACTATCGATTACATATTCAATATCTAAATCATTCAATAGACTCTTTACAGTTTCAAAATGTTTTTGTGCATCTTCTGTTAAGTAATCTAAAATAGAAGGTGCATTAGCAACAATTTCTTTATCCTTTTCATCTTTACTATCTAGTACACGTAAAGGATTCTTATGTAATCTTTCCTTGGAATCGTCTGACAATTCAGCTTCAAATGGTTCTAGATAGTCAATTAAAGCTTGACGATAGTTGTTACGAGTTTCAAGATCTCCTAATGTGTTTACAGCTACACGTAAACTATTCAAACCAAAACTCTTTAGTAAATCTACTGCCATTGCCATAACTTCAACATCTAATGTTGGATTATCAACACCAAATGCTTCTACACCGATTTGATGGAATTCACGTAAACGACCGGATTGTGGACGTTCATAACGGAACATAGGACCCATATAATAAGTTTTAAATGGTTTTTGAACTTCTGGACCATATAATTTATTTTCTACAAAACTTCTTACAACTCCAGCTGTTCCTTCTGGACGTAGAGTTATATGACGATCACCTTTATCGTAGAAATCATACATTTCTTTAGTAACGATATCTGAAGTTTCACCAGATGTACGTGAAAAGACTTCAAAACTTTCGAAAATTGGTGTTCTCATTTCTTCATAGCGATATTTTTTAAACAATTCTCGAGCTTTTTCTTCTACATATTGCCATTTTGCAGATTCGCTTGGCAAAATATCAGCTGTTCCTTTAGGACGTTGATACTTCATTAAAATTTCCTCCCTTATTAAACCGAAAAGCACCCCTGTTATCTACCCAGTTTGATAGACAACAAGGGTGCTAGTTGCACGGTACCACCTTGATTTTATGCTCTCTAGCGTTAACGCGGCTAACGATATACATTACATATATACCTAAAAAGTGTCTTTCTCTAAAAATCATAGCTGGAATTTTCACCAATCATCCATTCTCTGTCAACGATTGTTTAGATACTCTTCTTTCATTCGGCTTTAAATCTAAATTAGAGAATACTGACAAAAATTAATTTTGTCAATATCTATAGTCATAATTATTAATTAATACCGGTATATTATAACATAGAAACAATGACTTTTATATCCTAAAATCATAATCGTTAGTACAAAACTTTACCTAATATAACAATTCATCTTGTAATTCTAACATTTCACTATCATTAGGTTGACTTACTAGATATTCATCAACGAACATCTTAGCTTTTTGTCTATCGCCAGCATTACGATAAAAAATTGCAGCATCTTTTAAGAATTCTAACGATGAAATTTGTTCAGAAGCCGCATCATAATACTTAATGGCATCATCATAGTTATCTAAATTAGCATATGAACGACCTAAGTTCCAATATAGTTGAGGGTCGATTTCATCTTGATCTAGATAATCTGTTAGTAATTCAATATTTTGTTCGAATTTTCCATACTCAATAAGTAAATTACTCAACATAATTACAATTGTTAAATTATCAGGTTCCTGATCTAAGGCTATTAGTAAATAACGCTCAGCTTCATCACGTTGACCTAATTTAGCAGCTAACTCACTAGCCTTTTGATACAACTTTATATTGTATTCATCTACTGCAATTCCTTCTTGTAAGGTTGTTAATGCTTTTTGAAGTTGTCCTTCTTTTTCATAAGCTACTGCTAAATATGAGTAAGTTGTAGCATAATCTGGAGAAGTATCCCTTAACTTTTCAAAACTACTAATTGCATCTTCAATATGTCCTAATTCATATTGAGTAATTCCTAATTGGAACTGTGTATCATCGTCTCTTTCTTCACTATGAATTTGTTCCAAGTATGCCAAGGCTTTTTCAAATTGTCCTGATAAAGCATATGACATTCCCAATCTCTGTACTAGATTTACTTGTGAAATTGAGAAATTACCTTGCTTGATAAGATCTAAGTAAATAGGAATTGCTTGTTTATATTGTTTGATATTGTAGTACAATTCTGCTAAAGCAAAACGTATAATTTCTTCATCAGGAGCTAGATCTAATGCTTGCAATAATTTTTGTTCACTTACTTCAAACATTCCTTGTGTTTGATATAAATCTGCTGAAACTAATAAAGCTTGAAGATATGCTTCAGAGTCTGGTGTAATACTACTTAGATATTCTAAAGCTTCATTATCTTCACCTTCACTAATGGCGATGTCTGCCAAAGCTGTTTTCAAACTATCTTCGTCAGGATAACGTTCCAATAGGGTTTGATAGGCACATTTGGCCATATTAGAAAATCCCAAAGAATATAATTCTTCTGCCAAACTATATATCATATCATCTGAATCTTTTCTTAAAGACCAGCCAAAATGTTTACGTGCTTCTTCATAATTTCCTTTTTCAATTTCATCTAATACCTTTTCAGCATAAGTCATTAATACACGTACCCCTTTCAAAATTGTCGAATAAAATTATAGCATAAATCCTACAAAAAAAGTGTAGATTTACTCTACACTTTAAAATTCATCTTCACGATAATTGATTTTTTCCATATTTCGACGGCCACGTTGCAAAATATAAATTGCAACAATTACCAAGATAATACCTACTATTTCTACCCAGTTCATTTCTAATCCTAAGAAAATCACACTTAAGATTGAAGTTGTTACTGGCTGTAAGGCATCCATAATACTAATAACATCAGAAGGAGCAAATCTAGAACTATATAAAAGTAATCCAAACGGAATGATTGTTCCTACTAAAATAACAGTGGAAATAGATAATGCCACAGTTGATGTAATGTGTGGTGTGTTTACCCAAACTGGATGATATAAATTGAATAACACTCCAGCGATAAATGTACCCCAGCCCAATACTACCAATGGTGGATTGTCTTGAGCAATTGGTCTAGGTAAAACAACATAGAAAGCAGCAGTAATACCTGAACCTAGTCCCCATAAAAATGAATTCATTGGGATAGACATTTGGGTTAAATCACCCTTTGTAATTGCCAATAAAACACCTAACAGTGAAATGATAAATGCTATCAAGTCTGTTGATAAAGGTCTTTGATGTTTAATAAAAATACCACCTAAAACTATAAAAAGTGGACTTAAATATTGTAAGATTGTTGCTGCAGAAGCATTACCACTTTGAATTGCTAAGTAGAATGTCAATAAGTTTGCCATTAATCCTAAAGTTGCATAAGCAAACAAGTGACCAAAACTTTTCCATGTTGAAAATATATTAAATGTTTTCTTACCATATAAAATAAAACTAATTATTAGAAGAATAGTTCCTGAACCTAATGTACGTGTCGAAAGAAACCAATCTGTCGGAATATGTTGATTCTGTGAGATAAATTGGATTGTGGTCCCTGAAATACCCCATGTTGCTGAAGCGACAGCTGACCAGAAGATACCCTTCATAACTTTTGATGAAGACTTCATAAAATAATCACCTCATAAATTGTTATAACTAATTGATTATATAGTAAGAAACTTATATTTTCCAATTATATTTCTCTAATTGTATTAACTTTTTTATCATTCATTTAAGGTATTTACTAGCTTCTCTAATGCTTAAAGTACTTAATCCTGACTTATGTTTAGTAATGAAATTCTTAACCCAATCCGTATTTGTCTTAGAATAATCTCTTAATGCCCAACCTATTGATTTATTAATAAAAAACTCATTATTATTTAAGTTATTAATTAATATCTTCTCTAGAAGTACAGTATCAGTTTTGTCTTTTCTACCTCGTTGATGATTAATTGCAATTCTTCTAAACCAAATATCATCGCTCACAGACCATTTAAGCATTAAGTTATTAACCCTTGAATCATTAATATTGCCGATAACAGTATCTAAACTATCTATCGTGTCCCACCACTGTTTAGTTTCAATAAAAGGTCTAATTTTATCGATATCATCAAAAACTAAAAACTTTTGCAACGCTTTAAGGTAATCACACACAAAATATTGGAATTCTCGATAATCATTATTCCAGCATTCATTTAACAATTGCCAATCTATACTTTCAGCTTTCTTTGCTTCTCTTATAATATCCTTATATATACTCCTACGCTCAGGTGTTTTTATCCCATAAAAATCAAATTGGTTGCGCATGTATTTTACCATATGTAAAGCATTATCTAGATTTCTATGTTTTTCAAATTCATTTTCAACCCATTGAACACTTGCCATGATTTTTCTCCTTAAAAAAAATCTACCAGACCGAAATCTGATAGATTCATACTCAATTATTTTGCTAACAACTTAACGATTTCTAAAATTACATCTGTAGCTTTTTCCATTACTTGTGTAGATACATATTCATAACGTCCATGCATATTTTCGCCACCAGCAAAAAGATTTGGTGTTGGCAATCCCATGAATGAAATCTTGGAACCATCTGTACCACCACGAACTGGATAAATTTCAGGAGTTATTCCTAAATCTTCCATAGCTTCCTTAGCAATGTCAACTGCTGTCATGTCTTTTTCTAATACTTCACGCATATTGTAGTATTGGTCTTGTAAATCAATAACTACACGTTCTTCACCTAGTTCAGTATTCATTCTTTCGGCGATGTCTAACATCAATTGCTTACGTTCTTCAAAATGCTTTCTATCATGATCACGAATGATGTAAGTTGTATGTGCTTCTTCAACAGATCCATCAAATTTAAATAAATGGAAGAATCCTTCTCTACCTTCAGTCTTTTCTGGAACTTCATCTGCTGGAAGTGAGTTTTGGTAATTAATTGCTAATTGAATAGCATTTACCATTACATTCTTAGCAGTACCTGTGTGCACGTCTTTTCCTTTGAATGTCAACTTAGCTTGAGCAGCATTGAAAGTTTCATATTCTAATTCACCCAAAGGACCACCGTCTACTGTGTAGGCAATATCAGCACCGAAGTCTTCAACATTGAAATTATCAGCACCTGTACCAATTTCTTCATCAGGACCAAAACCAACTTTAATTTCGCCGTGTTTAATTTCTGGATGTGCTTGCAAATATTCCATTGCAGACATAATTTCGGCTACACCAGATTTATCGTCAGCACCCAATAAAGTTGAACCATCTGTTGTTATCAAATCATGACCTTTATAATTCTTTAGGTTAGGAAATTCTGCTGTTGTTAGCACAAAATTAAGAAATACAATTAAAAACAACAACTTGACGGAGAATACTAAGTTTTGCGGAACATTCAATAATAAATCAATTTTAGTTATTAAAAGCAAAGCCGATATAAAAATCACTCCGGCTAGTGCAACACATGCAATAACCGATGTTGAATAGTATTCATTTGCTTCCTGCATTTTCCTTTCGTGATATGATACCGAAATATATCGCACTACAAAACTTGTAATTGCAATTGTTGCTATTTGAGCATAATTAACAAAGTTTTTTGCAAGAGAAACAAAACCATAAGCTTCTATTCCTATATTATCTGTAATATATGGTGTCAACAAAAAATTAATTAAATAACTAATAAATACTCCTAGTCCTGAAACAATTATTGCTGTTGCTATACGCAAATTATTCTTGTTCATCCTTGCCATTACCCTTCATTTTCTTTAGTTGTTTCTGGATATTTGTATATTATATATAGAAATATCCATGTCGCAAATACGCTTAATATTGACTCAAACATCATATCAATCATAATCGAAAGTAACATCAATAATTTCATATTGCCAATATTTTTCTCAAATTTTCGAGTACTATTTGACAACCAAATTATTATAAGAGCCACTAACAAAAAAAGAATAACTCCACCTTGAAATAAAGTATTAAGCCATTGATTATGTGCACTTGTAAAAAACTTATTTCCTAATATAGATCCCACTGTACTACCCGACAGCTGTCCCCAACCCCAAATAGGTTTTTGTGCAATCAAAACCGGCATCTGTATCCATATCTTGGTTCTACCGGAAAACGTCAAATCCTTTCCAAATAGCTTTACCACAATGGAACTTATAAATGGAAGAGAACCCATAAATATCAAAATTTGTACACTACAATAAGCTAGCATCACACCCCAAGCATTTATTCGTGCTAAATTTTTACTTGTATTTCTCATTCCATACCATGCAGCAACAATTGCAACAATTGTTGCAATTGTTGAGGTTGATGATTTTGTTCCAATCATCGCCAAAAGAGAGATAGAACAAATAGCATATATTATAACTCTGTTCCCTCTATTTTTTTCAAGAGCAAGTTTCCATACACTCAAAATTATAGCTATAAAATACCAATAACATCTGTTATTTTTATTTCCTAGAATCCATTGCGCAGCAGATGTAGATGTCCACTCATTCCAAACTGTTACAGATTGATATAAGCCATCTGGATATAAAACAATCGATATAAAATCCAATATAATATAAACACCAACTACAAATAACAATCCATTAATTGCTATCCTGGCCGAATAATTAATTTGAAAATCTAATACACATAAAAAAACCATCATCTTAGCAACGCTAATAATCCAATGTATATCTGCCATATCCGTACCACTAATAAAAGTTATTACTGTCAAATATATATAATACAGGCTAAAAGCACATATAAATTTATTGGGAATTATTCTATTTCTAAGAACAATCAACATTGCCCATATAAAAAATGCATTATCCAATAAGTTTGTAAAAGAAGACTCAAAATATGTAGGCACAAGCATTACAGCAGCGTAAATCACAAACCAAATTCCTCGTTTTGATACTTTTAGGTTCATCTTTTGCCATCTCCTTCCACTATCAAAGCTTTATAATACATTCCACATTGCGTCACGCGTTGCTTCGTATGAAAACTTCTTCACAAACAAATCAAATACTTCCTGATTATATTTCAACGGTTTTTCTTTACTCATTTCATTGAGTTTTTTAATCCACTCATTTTCATCATTAGTTTTAAAAACAAATCTGTTTTGGATTGTTGAATCCATTTCTTGCCAAAAGCCCTCTAAGCCTTCATCAGTTGCTACAATGCTCTTACCATAGGAAAGCGCTTCAACAGTTTTTGTCTTCATTCCACCACCATCAAATAAAGGAGCAATTATTACATCAGCCCCCATATAATATGGTGCAAGCGAATCAACACTACCATAAATTCTAATACGACAATCTGTTAGTTCTTTTTTAAGAATTTCGGTTCCCCGACCAACAATATTTATTATAATGTTATTATTTAACTTCGGCAAAACATTTTTATAAAACCACTTTATTCCAACAATATTCGGGTAATACTTCGACCCAACAAACAGTACTTGCATAATGTCAGATTTTTCATTTGACCATGCAGCCTTCTCCCAATCAATTTCCGGAGTTGGGGTTGAAATCGGAATAATAGCATCAGGCATTTCACCATAATATTTCTGATAAAGCTGAGCATCTCTTTGATTAAAGACAATATTAACATCACAATACTTTTGATTTAGCTTTTCTTGATATATAGACAACTTACATTCTATTTTTCCCATCCAGTTTTCTCTTTTGGACCATTGAACAAAAAGATCTGCTCCCATATCATGGTAAAATGATATAATCTTAACATCGCTAAACTTTTCTTTTATTGCTTTAACTAAACCACCAAAAACAGAATCTTCGATGAAAACAAGTTTAATACTATATTTTTCTACAATTTCACATATATTTAAAATCGTTCGATTACTAATATACATTGTGTTTCCTTGTAGCCATTGCAAAACCCTACTTAACTTATTCTTATATTTTCCATATGCTATATAATGTCTACTTTGCTTTTCTTCAAAAAGTCGAAGATCAACTGTGTAAATATTATCCGTTCCAAACTTTTCCTCTAATATTTTATAATGCACTTGAGATGCTATATTGGTTTCAAAACGCTTAGATACATACAAAATCATATATTTATCCTCTTATTCTTCTTATAAATGCCTTTCCTTGCTCTTTTACACATCTAGGTATTGCTTTCATAATTTTCAATTTTATTTGTTTTACATGTAATATTTTCATTACAGCATTCTTTTGCTTGAATTTGTAGAATGTATTATCAGCTGCGATTTCAAAATCTTGATACTTTCCATATAGTTCTATAAATTGTTTTCTTTCTTTCGGCGCAACGGATGGTCGATTAAATTGATGTTCACCTTCCATCGGCTCTGTTAAGGGACGCTCATACAATGTCAATTGCACTTTTTCCTGTACCTCATCAAGAAAATTCATTCCTAAATCAGAATTAACAACTAAACAAGATACATTGATTTTTTCATGATTGTATGGTTTTAATTTCCCCAATCCATGATAATCACCAATTGTTAAGTCACCCACGCGTTCTCTTTTAGCGTACATGCAATTATAACATACCTCTCGATAAATCAATGCATTATGATATCCTATTTGATAGTTGTCATTTTCATCGACAAATTTTACATATGTAGGTTTTTCTGAATTATGCGTATACAATGTATACACAAAATTCGATGTATCGAATTTTGTGTCACGAAAAAAACATTTGGTAAACTTTTGCTTCTGCTTAAGTTCAATTGCTTTAATATGTTGTTGTAAATAAATTGGTGGTGGCGTTCCATGGCATACCAAATCAACTGTAATCAGATTTCCCTTAACCGTAGTAATTCTAACAAGATTTTTTATTGCAGCAACCTGACATGGTAATCCTATAAAGAGAACATCGTAACCACATTTTAATTTGTTAAGTATTTCATCAAAGATGTCGCTTGCAAAACTAAACGTATACTTTGAATTTTTAAAATCTTTAATATTCTCAACTCGATCCGTCAATTTAAAATGTGCTTCAAACTTATCGTTCAATGAAACACCAGAGAAAAACATTTTTTGGGTGACTGCATATTCATAAAATGCCGTTGCTATTCCACCAGAAGCTGACTCAAAATGCAATGTACTATCAGTTCTCCATGCAGCATACGATTTTTTTGCCTTATTAAATATTGGTGAATTTAAACTAGGGCAAACACGTTCACATTTCTTACAGCTGATACACTTTTTCTCATCTATGGAATAATAAAATGACGCATCTTTTGTCACTATTTTTTCTATACATTTTTGGGGACACGCTTGAACACAAGCGCCACAAGCAGTACACTTCCCCTCATCGCAGATTCTTCGCATATTTTACTTTCTCCAGCTGTTATATTTCTGAAACTCGGTTTTTTAACACTAATAAGGATTTTCTTCTCATTTCATTAATCACATTATCCACATATTGATAATCTATCATTGGTTGTTCCTTAAATTCTCCCGATATTTCACGATTAGAAATTCCTAATTTTTTTCCCAACGACTCCATTCTTGATTTATTTTCACGATTATAATAGTAAACATTTTTATGAAAATACAAAGAATATAATAAACCATGATAAGAAGCCGTAAATACTGTATTTGCATTCGCAATTAATGATATCCATTGCTCTAAAGAAACCGGCTTCACATTGTCTACTCCGGGAATTGGATTATAAAACTGTTGACATTTTACTCTTAATCCATGCGCTTTCGCATACATTTTAGCATGATTAACAGTCCTCATATCTTTCGTCCACATATATACAAGAACATAGGGCTGCTCATTTGTTTTAGGACGCTCCACCATTCTACTCCAAAAAGAGCTATCCCAAAGCATTGTTGGATCGCAGGTCACGTCTGCATTAATTCCTATTTCCCTAATCCAACTTTGGGCTAACTCTTCACGAACACTTATCGATTTAAATTTATTTAAATTACTTAGAATCTGTTTTTCTACATCACTATTCCATTTTGTTCCAATTGAAGATGAAAATGCAATTTTTGTTTTTGAGTCATCCGCAAAATCCAAAAAATATGTCCAATCATTTCCAGTTATGTTCGTACCCCATACAATATCGCTTCCAACAATAAATACGTCAAAGATATTATTTAATTCTTTAACATTTTCCCTTGTATAGGGTTTAGTAATTTTCATATTTTCCTTAATAAACGACCAAAAATTTTCATATTTCTTTTGCATCGCTTTGTGCCACATTAAAGATTTAATGATATCTTTTATATTACGACACTGGCTTAACGGATATGTAGTCTCGCGATCCATAATCGCTTTACATTTATAGTCTATTAGTTCTATTTCTACACCTAAGGATTCAATTGCTTTATATAAAGCATACGTCTGTAAAAGAGAACCATAATTTAATGTATCATGTATTGTAATAAGACCTATTTTCTTCATCTCAAATCCTCTATTTTAACTTTCATATATGTCTTTTAATCTTTTGGCTGTAAATTCAATATCATATCCAGCCTCTTTAATTTCCAATGCAGTATCACGTTCACTAACTTGATTCAATAATTCTAATCCCTTCTCTGCCCAACAACTCGCAGGTTTACTTAAAGACATCCAATGTACTTTATCCGTTATTTTCAATTCTGGAGATATTGTATCTGAAGCAAGGACCCAGATTCCCGCTGCCTGAGCTTCTATTCCAACGACTGGAAGTCCCTCATACAAGGACGGAAAAAGGAACAAATCCATTGCCTGAAGGTACTTGTTTATTTCTGGCGATGTTCCTGGAAATTTAATAATTGATTTTAAACCTAATTGCTCAACTTTTTGTTCCATGTCATTTTTCAAATCGCCTATGCCAAATAATACTGCTCTAACAGATGGATTTACTTTATACATTTCCGCGATCACATCAATTAAAAATGTGTGATTCTTTTGTTCTGAAAATCTACCAACATGACCAACAATTAAGTTATTTTGCCACCCTAGTTGTTCACGATATTCATTTCTAGTATTTTTGTTATAATAATATTGCGTTCCTATAATACCATTTTTTAAAATTTCAACTTTGCCTTTTTCTACATTTTTTCTCCCAAACAACCAATTTCC
>ENA-OPWR01001426-OPWR01001426.1-human-gut-metagenome-genome-assembly--contig:-NODE-1426-length-18376-cov-1.797282_pt1 | contig 18376 bp, 10 predicted proteins | sample MGYA00241507_ERZ502006 | MGnify/ENA primary metagenome ERZ502006 (study PRJEB25962, sample SAMEA2043041) | human gut metagenome | biome: human gut; feature: human-associated habitat; material: faeces...
CAATGCCGACTCCCCGGCATGAATAACGACATTGTCTAATTGTAAATCGTGAGAGGCGAACAAAGGACGCTCACCACTAAATTCCATATCCTTTATCTGTTGCATAATGAATCTTATTTAAAGTTTTCTACAAAGAACCGTTCAATCTTATCGAAGGGAATGACACTCATCTGATCGTATAAATCGACATGATTCGCTCCGGGTATAATTAGCAATTCCTTATTGTCACCTTTCAGTTTCTTGAAAGCATCCTCGCTGAAGTAACGTGAATGCGCTTTCTCTCCATGAATAATCAATACGGCGCTACGAATCTCGTCACTATACGAGAGTATAGGCATATTGATGAACGATAAAGCCGAGGTCTTGTTCCATCCGCCATTCGAGTTGAGCGAACGCTTGTGGTAACCACGCTTCGTCTTGTAATAAGCGTAGTAGTCTTTCAAGAATTGGGGCGCATCGTCGGGTAACGTATCGGGCAAACCTCCCGCAAGGGCGTATGAGCCGTTCTTTGTGTCAGCGGTACGCTGTTCATTGAGTTGCTTGCGCAATTCATAACGTGCGTCGGCATCCATCGCATCGAAGTAACCATTAGCGTTCACACGGCTCATATCGTACATCGTAGAGGTTACGGTCGCTTTGATACGAGTATCGATAGCCGCCGCATTAAGAGCCATGCCTCCCCATCCGCAGATACCGAGGATACCGATATGTTCCGCATCCACATCATCACGTGTCGAAAGGAAATCGACGGCCGCACAGAAATCTTCCGTATTGATGTCGGGAGAAGCTACATAACGAGGCTCTCCGCCACTCTCGCCTGTATATGACGGATCGAAAGCGATCGTCAGAAATCCACGTTCTGCCAATTCCTGCGCATATAAACCCGAGGATTGTTCCTTCACGGCACCGAACGGACCGCTAATAGCGATAGCAGGCAATTTTCCATCCGCATGCTTGGGTTTGTACATATCGGCGGCAAGCGTAATGCCATAGCGATTACGAAAAGTAACTTTACTATGGCTCACCTTGTCACTCTGTGGGAATACTTTATCCCACTCCTTAATTAGATTCAAATTCTTGTCCATTGTATGATCGGTATTAATTTGATTGTCTGTAGCGAACAGATTTCCCGTAGCGCAAAAGCATATGGCTATTGCCGTACATAATTCTCTTAATGACTTCTTCATGTCGTTCCTTGTTTATTTTTACGAAGGCAAAGATAGAGGCTCAAATAGCATCCCTTTGTAGACAAATTACGGATGTCATGACCTCAATTACAGGTTTTGTGGAATCAGCCAGAAAGCCTGTAAATACACATAATCCGTAACAATGGTTATATAATCCGTAATTAGGGTTATAACTATATATGAATTATCCTCTATTTTTGCGTACAGAATTATTGATTAAATACGTACGGCTTATGGATAAGATACTTAACTTAGATAGTGTAGACCTATATAACAAACTATACGGCCTCGAAACCCTAAATCCGCTTGTCAGTGTCATAGATTTGAATAAAGCGACGAGTAGTGTAGATCTCATCCGCTTCAATTACGGCATCTACGCACTGTATCTAAAACTAGAGAAAGCCTGCGATATCAAATACGGACGCCAGACATACGATTACCAAGAAGGCACGATCGTTTGCTTCGCCCCCGGACAAACTGCGGAAACAAATCCGACAACCGATAAAGTCCAAGTAAACGCACATGGTATTCTTTTCCATCCCGATTTACTGCGTGGAACGTCACTCGGAAAGAATATAAAGAAATATACGTTCTTTTCTTACGAGGTAAACGAGGCGTTGCATCTCTCGGAAGAAGAAAGATCTATCGTGATGGATTGCCTGAAGATCATCCGTATGGAACTGGAACATGGCGTGGATAAACATAGTAAAACCTTACTTGTAAACCATATCGAACTGCTGCTTAATTATTGTATGCGTTTTTATGAAAGGCAGTTCATCACCCGAGGCAAGACAAACCGGGATGTGCTGACACGTTTCGAAAACCTGTTGGATGAGTATTTCGAAAGTACACTCGCCGAACAGGACGGATTGCCTACGGTGAAATACTTTGCCGACAAGCTTTGCCTCTCATCGAACTATTTCGGTGACATGTTCAAGAAGGAAACCGGCAAATCACCGCAGGAATACATCCAAGAGAAAGTAATCGAGCTAGCCAAAGAACGTATCTCCGGCACGGCGGACACAGTCAGCCAAATCGCATATTCCCTCGGTTTCCAATATCCGCAGCACTTCTGTCGGCTATTCAAGAAACGGGTAGGGTACACGCCAAGTGAATACCGTGCGCAGATCGGTCTATCAACGAATCTATAGAAGGCGTTCAAGAAGATGTTAGATATTAAGACTGTATATGAATGTAACCGGTGCTTGGGATGCAAGACGCTGCACCCACAAGTAAGCCTCATCAATCTAGAGAGCCCGAACCTAGAGCAAGAGGCCGTAAAGTTCGAGTTCTACGCGATCCTCTTGATAGAAGACTGCCCGGACGGTTGCTATTGTTGCGGACGTAAGTATTACGATTATTCCAACGCTACGATGGTGTTTCTTACACCCGGTGAGATTTTCCGCATGAGCGAGAATAATACGCTACCCAACAAAGGGTACCTTTTAGCGTTCCATCCCGACCTATTGTTCCACACGTCATTGGACAACCCTATTAAGAACTATACCTTCTTCGCTTATCACAAAGAAGAGGCTCTGCATCTCTCTCAACGTGAGACAGCCAAAGTTACGTGTTGTCTGGAAAACATCGAGGACGAGCTTCACCATGCCATCGATACGCACAGTGGTACCATTCTATCCCGCCACATTGAATTATTATTGGATTATTGTACACGCTATTATGAGCGACAGTTCATTACCCGGGAAAATAAGAACAAGGCTATCTTGGAGAAATTGGAAAGGCTCCTCGACGAGTATATCATTTCCGGTAAATTAGAGAACGGCCAGCTACCCACCGCCGAATATTGTACGGCAGAACTGGACCTTTCTGTCGCTTACTTCAACGACCTGTTAAGATTCGAGACCGGCAAAACACTGGAGGAATATTTTCAGTTCAAACGATTGAGCGTGGCTAAGACAATGCTACTGAAAAACGGTAATACTCCCGCTTTGGTAGCACGACAATTAGGTTATCCGAACGTACAGTATTTCAGCCTTATATTTAAGAAGATCACAGGCATCGCTCCCTGTGAATATCCATATGCGCAAAACTAAGAAACGGAAGGAATGACCTCCTTCCGTTTCTTAGAATGACATTATTTTCCTAGCTTCTTTTCCAGCATCTTCATAAAATATCCCCCGACAACCGAACGGGCTTGAAAACCTCGTTGCGTACCATCGGAAGTAAAATGCCAATCGCTTAGAGGAACACGTGAAGTCGTCTCGTTGGCGTAGTTCCAGACCGGAACCATCAGCGCATTGAAATCCTCCATCGATCCGGTCAAACAAGCGGACCATAAAATCCAGTCGGACTTCGTATAATCCTCCCGGTTATCCAACGGCAAACCATATTTATTTTGTTTTGTCTTGTAATAAGCCATTTCCGTAGCGGCAACCTCTTTTGGGAAGATATTCAAGCCCAGCAAGCGATCCCAGACCAGATTATATTTTTGGCTCCAAGTGCCCGGCTTATCGAAAGTCAGGCGGTAATGATCACCATCGTTCGCCATCTTCACCCACTTAGCGGCCATCTCACGGGCGACTTCCGTATATTGTCTAGCGATATCGGCCTTACCTAACATCTCCGCCAATTTTCCGTAGCCGGCAACTCCCATAATTGCCTTGATGGACAAGTTCGTGTTATGGGCGAAATGTCCGGCAAAATCATCCGTGCAAAGTTGGTTTTCCGGGTCCTGTCCAGACTAAACTGTCATTCATCAATCATTTGAAATACAGGTAATTATCTTTAGTCTGTATTGTCTTTGTGTTGTTATGGCTATTAAATGAAGTACAAAATTCTAACTTATGAGCAGACTTTTAATAAATAAAAAGTTAATGGATAAATGTAGTGGTAGTCTAAGATGAGAAATGGACTAATCTGAAAAAATGAATATTTTTCCTCTCTCTCTTTCCATTTATCCATGTAATTTCTTTTATGACATAAAAACTAGCAGCATTTTATGATATTAAAAATCAAATAGATTGAATAATTGCTCTTGTTGAGTGAATTCGACGTAAATAAAGCCTTCTGGAATGATTTATTTATCTTTTTATGCTATTTTGCAGAGAAATGTTATTGCTTGATAGCTTAAGGTAATAAGGAAAGTAGATGTTAGAACCCTATACAGGAGTCCATAGTGTGGTTTATTTTAAACCAATAAGTAGTTTCTTTTAAAGGTAGGAGATGTTCCTTTTAAACCAACGACTTGTTTCATTATATCAAAACATCTTTTCGATAGTAGGAAAAAGTACATATTTATAAAGAATTATGCTATATATATTCAATAAAAGGAATATATATGATGTAAATGTGACCTTCTTTTTTCTATTTAGCAACTCAATAGAATCCTAATTCTTCTGCATATATGAAAAATAGAACATAATTTGAAATAACTAAGATGAAATATTTCAATCTTTACCTGGCAAGTTTAGCTCGAAGTTCTTTTAGTCTTTTTGCAGCCTGTAGATTATCAACCTTTATATATCTCATGAATGCAGATGGACTCTTATGCCCGGATATGCGCATAAGTTCTCCGGCAGGAAAGCCGGATAAATACATATTTGTGCAAAACGATCGTCGGCAAGTATGAGAAGAGATCATCTCCCATTTTTCATAGACTCTCTTTTCCCGTTCTTTCCCTTTTTTGCGAACAATTTCGATTTTCTGTTTTAGTTTTGCTCTTCGCCCTAATTCTTTAACCCTTTCGTTGAATATATATCTAGGAATTTTAGGTAAATCATAGTTGTACTTCTTGAGTATTTCCGGTACATAATCGATCATAGGGATTATGACAGCTTTATGCACTTTTCTCTGTTTGAGATTTATAATCTCATTATCTAAGTCAATATGTTCGGGACTTAATGTTGAGAGATCACTATATCGTAGTCCTGTAAAACACCCAGTAATAAAAACATCTCTAATCTCTTCCAATTGCTTATCATCTGACAAGTCTAACTCGTGTATTGTTGAAAGTTCCTTTTCACTTAAATAAATAGCATCAGTTTCTTCTTCTACGACCTTAAAATGCTTCAAGTCAATTGGAGGAATAACTCCTTTATCTATTTGATAATTAACAAATCCCTTTAACAAACGTATAATTTTTCCTGCAGAATTAGTGAGCAAGCCAACACTCCCATCGGGCTTTATAACCTTATAAAATAAATAGTCCATGAATTCATTGTAAAATATAAGATTCAGGTTATGAAAAGTAATTGGCTGCGATGAATGTTCTTTGAAAGCGATCAGATGTTTACGAAGTGTTCGGTAGTCTTTTATTTGGTCTGCAGAAACAACAAGAGCTTTTTCTGTAATATATCTTTCTAATGCGTCAAATATATCTACCCGATTAGGACGTAATTCATATTCTCTATTTTTTTTTAATTCAAGTAAAACAAAATCTACGGTTGGACTTATTCCGTTTATCTTAGCATATGTAAGAATTTCTCCAAGCTTGGACGTTATTCTAATCAGGCAGGCATCAATTTCATCATAGTTTGGACAAGCGCGCTTAATCCATCTCTTTTTAGAATCCCAGTGTTCCGGTTTAATACTGTATCCAGTAGAGATGAGCGTACGCTTAGTTCGATTGTAGTTATATCGAACATAGAGGACAGTAGTCCCCTCTCGAGTGACGTACTTTGGTTTAATATATGGAGTATATTTTGCGATAGTAAATCTGTATTGCTTTCGTATTGCAAAATTACAAAAGCTATTCGATATGAGCAATATCTCATCGTTAAAAGCTAGAACCTCCAAAAACATTGTACTATCTTAATAAAAGTGGATAAATATTGCTCAAAAAGGAAAAAAACTACTCAAAGCACACTGTAAGAGACTTATTTTGCACTTTAAAAACACTCAAAATATGAAAAAAGAATAGATTTTGTCCTTTCTTGAACACAGATTTTCCTAATATTTAGCATTAATTCCATTATTTTGTAGCGTTACAAATAAAATGCTATGGAAAAACAAATGGATTTGTATGAATCCTGGGTCCTACCTGAAACACACAATTCTATATAAACTTTTCCTCTAGCATTTATAAATATTCGACAGTACTGATTTTAATATATTATTTAGGTATAGCGATAAGAAAGGTAAGATTGCATTTAAAAGGTAATAGTAAGAAGGTAAAAAGAGAAATAAAAGAAAACGTAGGGTTTGTTTTTCTTTATAGGTAAACAAGATTGTAGATGGGTAACCTTAAAATTGTAGATTAATTAGAAAATATTTATGAAGAAACTACTAACAGTAATGGCCTTTTCGGTCGGTTTATTCGCAAATGCTCAAACCGGCAACTTATTTAAACCAGTAAAAGAGGTAGCGCTACGTACTCCATCGGTACCTATCGTTGTTTCAGATCCTCACTTCTCTATCTGGTCTCCTTATGATAAATTAATGGAAGGAAGTACAGAACACTGGACTACAGCTAAGAAGCCATTAGTAGGGGCTTTACGCGTAGATGGTAAAGTGTATCGTTTCCTGGGTAAAGATCAAGTAGCTCTAATACCTATTGCTCCCATGACAAATGTGGAACGTTGGGAGGCTGCATATACTAATAGTCAACCAGCAAATGGATGGCAAGAATTCCAGTTTGATGATAGTAGTTGGAAAAAAGGTAAAGCAGCTTTCGGTAGCCGTGATATGCCACGTGTTCGCACAGAATGGAAAGGAGATAATACAGATATTTATATCCGACGTACATTTGAAATAAATGATTTGGATTTAACAGAGAATATTTTTCTTATTTATTCTCATGACGATGTATTCGAATTATATTTAAATGGAGAAAAACTGGTTGCTACAGATCTCGTATGGAAGAATAATGTAAATCTAAAACTTTCAGACGAAGCCAAGAAGAAGCTTCGTAATGGTAAAAATGTGATTGCAGCACATTGTCATAACACGACAGGAGGATCTTATGTGGATTTTGGTTTATATCGTGAAAAGAAAAATGCAGTAACATTTGAAAATGAGGCTGTACAGAAATCGGTAGATGTACTAGCCACTTCCAGTTACTATACATTCACTTGCGGACCAGTCGAATTAGATGTCGTATTTACAGCACCTCAATTGATAGATGACTTGGATTTGTTGTCAACTCCGATTAACTACATCTCCTATCGTGTGCGTCCTCTTGATAAAAAAGAGCATGATGTACAATTCTATATAGAAACGACTCCGGTATTAGCAGTGAATGAGACTACTCAACCTACTATTGCACGTACATTATCGAAAAATGGTATTAGTTATGTAGAAGCTGGCACCATCACCCAGCCGATATGTGATCGTAAAGGTGATTTGATTTGTGCTGACTGGGGATATGTATATCTTGGTAGTGTAAATGGAGCAGGAAAATCTATAAGTTTGGGTGACTATAGCGGAATGAAGGAAGCTTTTGTTAAAAATGGAACTTTAGCTTCAAGTAAAACTAAATGGATTACTCGTCGGGAAGAAAATACTCCTGCAATGGCTTATGTACATAATTTGGGAACTGTTACCAAAGATGGTAAAGATGGTTTCTTGATGATCGGTTATGATGACATTTATTCCATTGAATATATGTATGAGAAACGTATGGGATATTGGAAGCATGATGGTAAAGTAACGATTTTTGATGCTTTCGAAAAACTAAAAGATAACTATCAATCCATCATGGAGCGTTGTCGTGCACTTGATGAGCTTATTTATAGCGATGCAGAAAAAGCTGGTGGTAAAAAATATGCAGAAATCTGTTCTGCAGCCTATCGTCAAGTTATTTCTGCTCACAAACTATTTACAGACAAAGAAGGCAATCTGATGTGGTTCTCTAAAGAGAATAACAGTAATGGTTGTATCAATACAGTCGACCTGACCTATCCGTCTGCTCCCCTGTTTTTGGTCTATAATCCTGATTTACAAAAGGCAATGATGACTAGTATCTTTGAATATAGTGCTAGCGGTCGCTGGGATAAACCTTTCGCAGCACATGACCTTGGCACTTATCCAATAGCTAATGGACAAGTTTATGGTGGTGACATGCCGATTGAAGAAAGTGGTAATATGGTGATTCTAACTGCAGCTATTTCGAAAATTGAAGGTAATGCAGATTATGCTAAGAAATATTGGGACATTCTAACGACATGGACCAATTATTTAGTAGAGTATGGACAGGACCCGGAAAACCAACTTTGCACAGATGACTTCGCCGGACATTGGGCACACAATGCCAATCTTTCTGTAAAAGCTATCATGGGAGTGGCCGGATACAGCGAGATGGCTCGTATGCTCGGATTGAATGATGTAGCAGACAAATATGCGGATATAGCCAAGAAAATGGCAGTGAAATGGGAAGAAATGGCGAATGAGGGCGACCACTATCGCTTGGCTTTCGACCGTAAGAATACCTGGAGCCAGAAGTATAATATGGTTTGGGACAAATTGTGGAACCTGAATTTATTTCCTAATAATGTAATTGGAAAAGAGCTCAATTATTATCTAACAAAACAGAATCCTTATGGACTCCCTTTGGATTCTCGTAAAGAATACACAAAATCCGACTGGATCATGTGGACGGCAGCTATGTCATCAGATAAGGAAACCTTCCAGAAATTCTCTGATCCTGTCTATAAATATATCAATGAAACAGTATCTCGTGTACCTATCAGTGACTGGCACCACACCGACAGTGGACGATGGGTAGGCTTTAGAGCACGTTCGGTGATCGGAGGATACTGGATGAAGGTATTAATGGATAAAGTTCAGAATAATCAATAATTTAAATCTAGTGTATTATGAAATGTAAAACTATGAGACATGAGATCATTGAATTTCAATGGATGACTCTATTATTACTCTTTACGATTTGCTTCAGTAGCTGTAAAGATGATAAAGATGCGTCTGCGGAACCTTATGATCCCAGCCAACCGGTGACTGTGACGGATTTTGCTCCCAAAGCAGGAGGAGCAAACACTCGAATGATTATTTACGGTAGTAATTTCGGCACTGATTCCTCTATTGTCTTTGTGAAAATAGGCGGGAAAGAAGCAAAAGTAATTAATGCGAAAGGTAATAGTTTGTACTGTATTACCCCGCAGCAATGTTATGAAGGAACTATTGAAGTAAAAGTCGGTGAACAGGATGTTATAGTATCATCAAAATATAAATATGTTCCACAAAAGGTCGTATCAACTTTATGTGGATATGTAGATGAGAAGGGTAATGGAGAAATTATAAAGGAAGGTCCTTTTAGCGACTGTGGTAAAATAGATTTTCCTGCATGGTTCGAGTTTGACCCGAAAAATCACGATATCCTGTATTTAACTCAGGATGCAGAAAATAATGGTAATGGTAAGCCGATGCGTATATTGGATTTGAAAAATGAAAGAATATACACTGGAATAACCGGTAGTTCGGAAGGAGCCGACCGCTTGCGTAGCATGTCATGGACTTTAAGTAAAGATACTATGATTATAGCATGCTCAAAAGGAGCTGATAATGCCGCAAGTAATATAATGTTAATCCGTAACCAAGATAATGATATGGTTGATGTTACAGATTTCCAGAATCCTGTAGTAAAACGTCTGACCACAAGTAGAGGGTGTCAGAACTCAATGATACACCCGGAAAATGGTGAATTATATTATAATTTCTTTGGTTCAGGGGCTGTGCTCAGATATGATTTTTACCAATGGGGAGCAAACGATAATAAAGCTCATGCAGAAGAACTGTTTACGATTCAGGATGCCAACTGGGAATTTAACTTTATCGTTCATCCATCTGGTGATTATGTTTATATGATGGTACAGAATCAGCATTATATTCTCCGTTCAAATTATGACAGAGTTAACAAACGACTTACGACCCCATATATTGTTTGTGGACAGCCCGGACAAGCAGATTATAAAGACTTGGCAGGAACAAAAGCACGCTTGAATAAACCCGGACAGGGAGTCTTCGTATTTAACAAAGAGTATGAGGATGCGAATAAAGAGGATTGTTATGACTTCTATTTTACGGATCGTAATAATCACTGTATACGTAAATTGACTCCGGATGGAGTAGTCTCTACTTTTGCCGGAAGAGGAAGCACAGGAATGAATGTACATGCTAATGGATATGTGGATGGCCATTTACGTGATGAAGCACGTTTTAATTATCCTTATGCTTTAGCTTATGATGAAGATACAGAAACTTTTTATGTGGGTGATGTGAACAATCATCGTATCCGGAAGATAGCATTAGAAAAGATTCCTGAAGCGACAGAAGAACATCCGGAAGAGAGTCAACCGGAAGAGGGAGAACAATAACCGAATAAAAGAAAAAACACATGAAAATAAAGAATTTTATCACCATTTGTTTGTTACTGGTTTCTGTTGCCACTTTTGCGCAGAAAAAAATTGAAGTAACGGGAGTAGTGACGGATACGAATAAAGAGCCACTGGTCGGTGTCAATGTAACAGTAAAAGATCAGGCTGGCTTAGGAGCAATTACGGATATTAACGGACGTTATAAAATTAGTATTGAAGAGTTTTCAAGACTAGTATTCTCGTACATAGGTTTTGATAAACAGGAAGTATTAGTGAAAAGGCAGCAAGTAGTCAATGTAATTATGAAGGAATCTGAAGCAAGTGAGCTTGATGAAGTCGTTATTACAGGAACCGGTGCACAAAAGAAGTTAACTGTGACTGGAGCGGTGACTACCGTTAATGTAAATGATCTGAAAGCAAATCCGACAGCAAATCTTTCAAATGCTTTGGCTGGTAATGTGGCAGGTGTTTTAGCTATGCAGACATCCGGTCAGCCTGGAAAAAATACTTCGGAATTCTGGATTCGTGGTATTTCTACTTTCGGAGCTGATAACTCGGCTTTAGTGTTAGTAGATGGATTTGAGCGTAGTCTCGATGAAATTAATATTGAGGATGTTGAATCGTTTACTGTTTTAAAGGATGCTTCTACTACAGCAATTTACGGTCCTCGTGGTGCTAATGGTGTAGTATTGATTACAACAAAACATGGTAAAGCTGGTAAAATCAATATCAGTGCTAAAGTGGAAACATCTTATAACACACGGACTATCACACCGGAATTTGTAGATGGGTACACTCATGCTAGAATGATGAATGAAGCACGTATTACTCGTAATCAAGAACCGATCTATCAGAATGACGAATTGGAAATTCTACGTTTAGGACTTGATCCTGATCTTTATCCAAATGTAGATTGGAAAGATGTATTATTGAAAGATGGAGCAATGACTTATCGTGCTAATGTGAATATGAACGGCGGTGGTAATACAGCACGTTATTTTGTTTCGCTTAGCTATATTAGTGAAGAAGGTATGTATAAGACAGATGAAGCAGTTCGTAAGGATTATAATACCAATCCCGGTAGTCAACGATGGAATTATCGTTTGAATACCGATATTGACATCACAAAAACAACTCTTGTGAAAGTCGGTGTTTCCGGTTCTTTAAAGAAACGTAATGCTCCTGGACAAGGTGGAAATGTATGGGCATCGTTAATAAATCAAAGTCCGATTAGTATTCCAGTAATGTATTCCAATGGTTATGTACCAGCATTCGGAAAAGAAGATGATCGTTCCAATCCATGGGTATTGGCAACACAAACTGGATATTTTGAAATCTGGGAAAATAAGGTTCAGACTAATATTTCTTTAGAACAGAAGCTGGATTTTATTACTAAAGGATTGCGTTTTGAAGGTCGTTTTGGTTTCGACACTAACAACACAAACGAAATTAGCCGTAAAAAAATGCCTCAAACATGGCGCGCAGAACGTTTTCGAAATACTGATGGGGAAATTACTTTTAAAGAACAGCGAACCGAAGAAAAAATGACTCAAAGCTCTATTTCAACAGGTAACCGGACTGAATTTTTAGAAGCAATTTTACACTACAATCGTGCATTCAAAGCGCATCACGTAGGTGGTACTTTAAAATATAGCCAAGATGCTTATCGGACTACAGTAGATATTGGTACAGATATAAAGAATGGCATTGCCAAACGTCATATGGGCTTGGCAGGACGTGCTAGTTATAACTGGAATTATCGTTACTTCATAGATTTTAACTTCGGTTATAACGGATCAGAAAACTTTGCCGATGGACATCGATTCGGATTCTTCCCCGCTTTTTCTCTGGCTTGGAACATTGCAGAAGAGAAATTCATTAAGAAACATCTGGAATGGATGAATATGTTCAAGCTGCGTTACTCTTATGGTAAAGTAGGTAATGATAAATTGGGTGAACGTTTTCCTTATCTATATACAATTGCTAAGTCATATAAAGAAAATAATAAAGACGTGAACTTTCCTGGATGGAATTGGGGTGATTATGGCTATGGCAATTCTTATGATGGTATGGCATATACTCAATTAGCTTCTGAAAACGTTACTTGGGAAATTGCAACAAAGCACGATATAGGTGTAGACCTTTCTTTGTTTAATGATAAGTTTACAGCCACTGTAGACTATTTCCATGAACAACGCGATGGTATTTATATGGAACGTAAATATCTACCTGGCATAGTAGGAATTGTGAGAAGTAATCCTAAAGCAAATGTGGGTAGTGTACGTTCGCAAGGTTTTGATGGCCATTTTGCCTATAAACAGAAAATAAACAGAGTGAACCTCACGGTTCGTGGTAATTTTACTTATAGTAAAAATGAGATATTGGAGAAGGATGAAGAAAATACTGTTTATCCTTACCAGACAGAAGCAGGTTACCGTGTAAACCAAGCTAAAGGTTTGATTGCATTAGGTCTATTTAAAGATTATGATGATATTCGTAACAGTCCTCAACAGACAGCATGGGGAAAAGTACAACCGGGTGATATTAAATATAAAGATGTTAATGGAGATGGTGTAATCAATGATGGTGACAAAGTAGCTATCGGTGCGACTACCAAACCGAATCTGATTTACGGATTTGGTATCTCTGCACAATGGAAAGGATTTGATTTCAATGTCCATTTTCAAGGAGCAGGAAAGTCTTCATTCTTCATTAATGGATCTACAGTATTTGCCTTCAAGGATAGTCAGTGGGGAAATGTTTTGGGAAATTTAGTAGCTAATCGTTGGGTTGATGCAGACACTGCAGCTAAACTTGGAATTCCTGCTAATGAAGATCCGAATGCTTCTTATCCACGCCTTAGCTATGGTGGAAATGATAATAATCAACAAAAGTCCACTTTCTGGCTAAAAAATGGTTCATATTTACGTTTGAAGACTTTAGAAGTAGGGTATACATTGCCTAAATCAATTGTAAATAAGATTAAGTTCAATAATATACGTGTATTCTTTATTGGTACCAATTTATTGACATTCGCTAAATTTAAAGAATGGGATCCGGAATTAGGAAGTTCCACAGGGGCGGAATACCCACTGTCTAGGGTAATGACTTTAGGATTGACTGTTAATATCTAATCAATACGTGTGAAATGAAAAAGATATATAAGTTTTGTATAGGTGCCCTGTTAGGGACAATCACCGTTTCGTGTGTAGACCAGCTGGATTCGGATAAAAATTTTAAAGACCGTATGACGCTGGAAGATGTATTTACTAATGAAAAATACTCGGAAGAATGGTTAGCTCATGCTTATTCCTATCTTAAAGGAGAGAATATGGATGTTGGAACCAAAGATAATATACTGTGGTGTTTTGCCGATGATATTTATTTTGGTGACCGTGATATTTATAACACCTTTAAAACAGGGACTTATAGTGAAGGAGACCGACAATCATGGGGAGCCAGTTATAAAGGCATTCGTCAGGCATCCATTTTCATTCAAAATATCGACATGAATATGGAGTTTACAGAAGCTGAAAGAGCTGACCTGAAAGCACAAGCCCGTTTTGTACGCGCTTACTATTATTGGTTATTACTCCGTAAATATGGCCCTGTTCCTTTATTGCCGGAGGAAGGACTCGATTATACAGCCAGCTATGATGATTTGGCTTGTCAACGTAATTCCTATGATGAATGCGTAGAATATATCGAATCAGAAATGCGCTTGGCGGCTAAGGACTTACCTTTGGACAGGGGAGCGAATCATACCTCTCGTCCTACTAGAGGGGCCGCATTAGCAGCATGCGCAAAAGTTCTATTATACGCGGCAAGTCCTATTAATAACCCTCGTCCTGAAGATACCGAAAGATTTACAGATTTGGTAGATCATGACGGAAGATGTTTGTTAGCACAGGAATATAATGAATACAAATGGGCCAAAGCCGCTGCAGCAGCAAGAGACGTTATGGAACTCCCGGGAAGCAATTATGGACACCGTTATGTGTTACACACTGTGAAGAAAAGAGATGAAGCCGCTGCAGGTTATCCGAAGACACTTCCTCCTTATTCTGATAATGATTTTGAAAATGCTGATTGGCCAAATGGATATCGGGATATTGACCCCTTTGAATCCTATCGACAAGTTTTTAATGGAGCCCTGTCTATGTTTGATAATCCTGAACTTATTTTTAGTCGTGGACAAAATCAGGGTGACCGCAATCTTGCAGATATGGTATTACATCAATTGCCTACCAGTGCCAATGGCTGGAATACACATGGTATGACACAAAAGATGTGTGATGCTTACTATATGTATAATGGCTCTGAGTTTAACAGACAGACATTTTTGGACACTTGCCAAGTTGAGAACCGTTTTGTGTCTGAAAAGGAAGGGAAGGCAGGAACATATCCTTATTTAAAGAAAGGAGTATGGAAAGAGTATGCATGGCGTGAACCACGCTTCTATGCTTCAGTTGCTTTTAATGGTTGCGTATGGCCTCTATTGAATAATTCAACGCTTAAAGATCCTAAACCCGTAGAGCAACAGGTATTTTATTATCGTGGTAATGGTAATGGATATACTAACTCCAATTTTTGGCTTCGCACTGGTATTGGAATCATGAAATTTGTTCATCCGGACGATACCTCTGCGGCAAAAGGTAATAAGGACTATGTCAAACTAAAAACGGAACCTGCTATTCGTTTTGCTGAAATCTTATTGATTTACGCTGAAGCTTTGAATGAGTTGGAAGATGGATCTTCATACGACATTCCATCTTGGGATGGCTCTGCCAGTTATTCTGTCAAACGTGACATAAATGAAATGAAAAAAGGTATTCGTCCTGTTCGTTGCCGTGCAGGGGTTCCCGATTATACATTGCCAGAGTATCAAGACCGGAATGTATTCCGTAAGAAATTGAAGCATGAGCGACAGATAGAGCTCATGGGAGAAGGACATCGTTATTTTGATCTCCGCAGATGGAAAGACGCTCCGATTGAAGAGTCAATGGAAATATATGGTTGTGATGCTCTTATGACTGAAGAAAATAGAGCAGCGTTTCATTCACCAATTGTAGTCAATGAACTTCCAACTGCTTTTTCTCGCAAATTATATTTCTGGCCTATCAGTCATGAGGAGTTGAAACGCAATAAGCTGTTGACACAAAATCCGGGTTGGACATACAATGATTAATTTTAAAATGATATAAGTATGAAAATTATATATAATTGTTGGTTTGCATTATGTATGTTGCTCTTGATCACTTCTTGTAATGATGAGTGGAAAGATGAGCAGTATCGGCAATATATTTCTTTTAAAGCACCTATAAAAGATAAAGATAATGGGGTAACTCCAATATATGTGAGATACAACCCTGATGGAAAAGTACGCTATCAGTTACCGGTTATAGTTAGTGGGTCAACTACGAACGAACAAGATATAGATGTCCATGTAGCACTATATGAGGATACCTTGGAAATATTAAATAGAGAACGTTTCAGCGGGCGTACAGATTTATGGTATACGCTATTGGAGGAAGATAAATATGAATTCCCGGAAATAGTTCATATTCCTGCAGGAACATGTGTGGAACAACTAAATATTGATTTTGATTTGAGAGGAATCAATATGACAGATAAATGGGTGTTGCCTCTAACTATCGTTGATGATGCTTCTTATAATTATCAAGGTCATCCACGTAAAAACTATGCAAAAGCATTATTGCGTGTAATTCCTTTTAACGATTATTCCGGTTCATATAGTACAAGTACAATGGAAGTGTATATTCGAAATGCAAATGGAAGTACTGATAATAAACCGATGGTAACCAATAATCGTACAGCATATGTGGTAGATAATAATACTATTTTCTTTTATGCCGGTTTAATGAGCGAAGATTTATCAAGAGATGAACGGGAACTTTATAAAATATATATACGCTTCAATGAAGACAAATCATTGAGTATGTGGGCAGATGACGAAGAAAAGATTGGATTTAAGCTATACGGTACTCCTGCTTACAGCGTAACGGAAACTATGGATGCTACACGACCTTATCTAAAACATCGCTATGTTTCATTTACTATTGAATATGATTTTAAAGATGTAACTTCTCGAAATCAAGAAGTTCTTTATAAAGTTAAAGGAACAATGCTACTGGAACGAAATCTCAATACTCAGATTCCAGACGAAGATCAGCAGATTGAATGGTAAATAATGAAAAATTAAGAACTAGTCTGATAATCTAATTATATTTTATGGATTAGCAGATAAATACCATAAAATAAGAGAATAAGTTAGGCGTGATTCAGTAAACGACTTACGTGATTGAACCACGACAATAATTTAATATTCAATATAAGATAAATAATTAAGTAGCCTGTCATTGTCTAAATCGAGTTCAATGACAGGCTGTTTAAATTGCTTACAGTATGCTGCGGATATGATAATAAAGAATTTGATATAAATAAAAGGCTTTAAGTTAAGAAGAATGAGTATCTCTTATTAATTCATTCTTTAAGATTAAATTTACAAATAACAAAAAAGTAGAAACAGTGACGATAGAACGAGTATTGGGATCCAAGCTAATTGAATTGCTGTAACTGGGGATTTCTAGGGATAATCGCGTCATCTTATTTACATAAAGTTACATGTCTTCTAATCCTAAGACTCGTGTTTCAATATCGTATTTTGCCATCTCTTTGTGCCTTAAATGTTCCACTTTTTCCATGAACGTTGAATGAACATAATTATTCTCTGGCATCCGTTTAACTTCTGCTATAAGGGCTTTTTTTCCACTTGATTTAAGAGCTACAATATCAATTTCATAAGAGTTTAATCGTTCTTTGTTTGTAGAACTTTTAGTTTCCCACCAGGAACCAATTTCTTTAAACCCACCTTCTTCTGCTAATTTCTGTTTAAAATAGTTTTCTAACACTTTGCCTGAATAAGTCTGATAATCAGCCTTTGCTAGTTGACGCAGGTCTTCAAAATTCTGTAGTTCAATATATGAACGATTCCGTTCGATGTATTTAAACCAGAAATTTAGAAAATTATCTCCAATAATATATCGTACATTTTTCTTAGTACCTGGTTTCGCAAAAATAGGCCGTTCGCGAGTTATCAAATTATACACATTTTCTAATTTACTTAAATGACCTCCGATAGATATCCCCCCTAGTACTGACTCTATTTCCCCTTGTGTATAATGCCCATTTGCTATTTCTAATAAGATGGAAAAGTAAATGCCATAATTTTTTCCAAATTCAGTAATCAACAAATTACGTCCTTCATCTATAAACAAGGAATTTTCTGAAAAAACGAAGTCATATATCCGGTCAACAGAAAGTGCTTGATTGTCACAGAATAACTCTACATATTTAGGGATTCCTCCAGTCAGTGTATACAAAGCTAATAGGTCATCATTACTATATCCGGGCGCAAAATCTTCCATAATTTGTTTTAGCACTTTTGTATTGAAGGACCGAAGACATAAAATATTGTCAGCACGTCCGAATAATGGTTCTCCATGATCCGTGAATATCTTTTGCATCAATGAATATACAGAGCCGCTAATTACAAGATTTATTTTAGTTTCTTGCCGATATTCATCCCAAAGATTTTGCATATCACTAAAAACATCGGGTCTGATATTATAAAACTCCTGAAATTCATCAATAACAATATTAAAAGAACGTGTTTTTCCTATTTCGAAAAGATAATGTATCAAAGTAGTAAAGTTGGATATGCCATCCGGAATAAAAATAGATAATGTCTCGCGTACTATTTTTATAAAATCTGCGACTAATATACTCTCTGCTTTTCTTCCAATGACCGGATCAAGCTTCTGGCTTCTTGCCTTTTCCACCAGATCCTGACCGTATTTATTTAAGGTATCATACGTCGCC
>ENA-OPWR01001430-OPWR01001430.1-human-gut-metagenome-genome-assembly--contig:-NODE-1430-length-18330-cov-4.917373_pt1 | contig 18330 bp, 22 predicted proteins | sample MGYA00241507_ERZ502006 | MGnify/ENA primary metagenome ERZ502006 (study PRJEB25962, sample SAMEA2043041) | human gut metagenome | biome: human gut; feature: human-associated habitat; material: faeces...
AACCAGGTTCTTGATATCTGTAACTACCCCGGACATACCACTGATAAAACACTGTTTTCCAACAATCTTACGCATCTGCGTGACTGCTTCCATCGTGTTATCAGATGATGTCGTTTCTTTAAACATTGCGATCATCATGGTTGCGTTCTTATTAAAGAATACTTTCCTTACTTTCTCAGGAAGCATTTCTTTTGGAACGCTTAGATCTGCGATATCATCATACCAGATGATCTTGTCAACGTGATCGACTTTCTCTAGTTTCTGTTTTAGCTTCTGTACGTCATGAAGATTCATATCTTCAACGATGATCATCGAATAAGCTCCGGCCCCAAACTGATCTACCATGATATCTTGCCCCTTCACCGTCTCTAATGAGTCTGGAAGATAACTTAAAATGTCATAATTGATCCTTGTCTTCACGATTCCGATCGTTGATGGAATCAGTAAAATGAAAGCCAGGAAGACGATGAATTTTCGATGATGTACTAACTTCTTTGCAAATTGTATCATAGCATCCTCCCATTTCTAATTCTGACGAATAGTCATTTTTAACCTATCTATGTTATACGCCAAAAATGACTAAAAGTCAATAAAATTGATAAATCTTTTTGACTTTTGGTCATTTTTTCGTTATACTAAAGAAGATGAAAGGAGAAATTACTATGAAAAAGGTCGAATTAAATAAAAAGAAAAAACAAGATGCCCTTTTAAATACAGCTTATCATCTGTTTACAGAGAAGGGATTTCAAAAGACCTCCATCTCCGATATCGTAAATGAAGCGGGTGTTGCAAAAGGTACTTTTTATTTGTACTTTAAAGATAAACTAGATATCCGCTATAAACTGATTGCAAAGAAATCAGCGGAAGTTTTTAAACATGCTTATCAGAAACTTCAAAAACATGTTTGACCGGAAAGCGTTTTTACGATATTCTTTTAAAGCAATATCATTTGCAGATGGAAATGGCGGCCGGAAATTATGTGACCGCGATTATGACCTGTTGTGATACAGCAGACGGTTGGCAGCGTCTGTGGGACGCCCTGAAAGAGATCGATGATTTCTGTGTCGCCGCGGACGAGCCGGTACAGGAAAACCGTAAGCTGCTTGCGTATCCGGTTTTAAAACAGCAGATCAGTCTGACGGATGCGCTGGATGCGCCCAAAGCGCAGGTGCCGCTTACAGAAGCGGTAGGACAGACAGCTGGTGCGTTTATCAATCTGTATCCGCCCGGAATTCCAATTGTGGCGCCCGGGGAACAGATCACGCAGGAAGCTGTCGATGTGATTACGCGTTACAGGCAAATGAATCTCCCGGTTCAGGGAGTCGATCATGATGCCATAACAATACTCAAATTATGCTAAAAGGAGATTTACAATGAGAAGAACCAAAATTATCTGCACAATTGGTCCGTCGTCTCAGGATGAAGACATGCTTCGTAAGATCATTCTGGCCGGCATGAACGTGGCGAGATTCAACTTTTCCCACGGCGACTATGAAGAGCATGGACTGAAGCTTGAAAGAACCAGAAAGATCAGCCGTGAGCTGAACCTTCCTGTTGCAGTACTGCTTGATACAAGAGGTCCTGAAATCCGTCTGCGCGACTTCGCAGAAGGTAAAGTAGAATTAAAGGCAGGCCAGAAGTTCACTCTGACCACAGAAGAGATCATGGGTACCGCAGAGCGCGCAACCATTACCTATAAGAACCTGCCTCAGGATGTTAAGCCTGGCGATTCCATCCTGCTGGATGACGGCCTGATCGGTCTGAAGGTTGAAGAAGTGCAGGGCGACACAGAAATCGTCTGCACCGTTATGAACGACGGCCCGATCTCCAACCACAAGGGCGTTAATGTTCCCGGCGTAAAATTAAACCTGCCCTTCATCGATGAGAAGGATCACGCAGATATCGTTTATGCTTGCGAAAAGGGCTTCGATTTCATCGCAGCTTCCTTCGTAAGAAGCAAAGAAGACGTACTGCAGATCCGTGAGATCTTAAAGGAGCACAACTCCAAGATCCAGATCATCTCCAAGATCGAGAGCCTGCAGGGTATTCAGAACCTGGAAGAGATCATCGAAGTTTCCGACGGTATCATGGTAGCCCGTGGCGATATGGGTGTTGAGATTCCTGCTGAGGAAGTTCCACACGTTCAGAAGGAAATCATCAAGAAGTGTAATGCTAAGTATAAGCCAGTTATCACAGCTACACAGATGCTTGATTCTATGATCAGAAATCCAAGACCTACAAGAGCTGAGGTTACTGATGTTGCTAACGCTATCTACGACGGAACAGATGTTGTTATGCTTAGTGGTGAGACTGCTAATGGAAAGTACCCATTAGAGGCTGTTAAGATGATGGTTAAGATTGCAGAAAGAACAGAGCGGGAGATTAAAGGACATTCAGTAGAATATTCTAATCTTCACAGCAAGAGAAGCATTTCAAGCGCTGTATGTAATGCTGCAGTTCAGACAGCAGATAACCTTGGAGCTAAGGCTATTATCTGTCCTACAATTTCAGGATTTACAGCAAGACTTACATCTAAGTTAAAGCCAGAAGCTGAGATTATCGGATGCTCTCCATACGATAACGTTCTTAGAAAGATGCAGATTTACTGGGGTGTAAGACCTCTTAAGACTGCTACAGAAGCTTCTACTGATAAGATTATTGAGCATGCATTAGTAGTTTCTGAACATGCTGGATTCGTAGAAGAAGGAGATACAGTAATTGTTTCTGCTGGTATTGCTACATCTTCTGATCCTTCATCTAAGAGAGGACTTACTAACACAATGAGAGTAGTTACAATCTAGTGTTAATTTGATACATTTGTTTCGGAATGAGGCTTGATTTTAATATTCTATTATGTTATAAGTAATACACAATTAATATTACAAAGCGTTGATGGAAACAAGTAGGTTATTACTGAACTTACAGAAAGCAGCCGGTTGATGAGAGGCGCAAGGGTAAGGGTAACTGAATACATTCCGGAGCGGCGAACTGAAAGCATATTTGTAAGTAGGGGCAGCCGGAGTAGCACACGTTATAGTGCATAAGTCCATGCTGGTGGACTTAATGAGGTGGCAGATGCGAGTCTGTCATGAATAAAGGTGGTAACACGTAAGTTCAGGCTTTCGTCCTTTTAAAGAAGGGCGGAAGCCTTTCGTTTTTTGCGCGAGTAGCGATGAGAATACAAGCGGAAATCTCACAATCATGCTTGCATGAATTGTGAGATTATCGCTTGCATTCGAGGAGCACCGCGACAACGACAGAACGAAGTTCTGGAGTATGAGCTGCTCGCGCAACCCGCGGCGATGAGCCAGCTCACACAGGAGGGGAATAATGACACATTTACAGGAAGAACTGTTTAAGTTACAGGATATAGCGTACAGGGATTTTCACAGCAGCCTTATGCCGGGGGTAGATAAAGAGGCTGTTATAGGAGTAAGAACTCCGGTTTTAAGAGCATTTGCAAAGAAATTCTCTAAGACAGAAGAGGCAGGGCAGTTTATGAATGAGCTGCCGCACAAATATTATGAAGAAAATAATCTTCATATGATGCTGATTGCACAGATTAAGGATTATAATATGTGCGTTAGTGAAACAGAGAAGTTTCTGCCATATATTGATAACTGGGCAACCTGTGATTCACCGCTTCCAAAATGTTTTGATAAGAATAAAGAAGATATTATTGTGAGAGCTAAGAATTGGATTGCCACAGACGATACATATGTTAAAAGATACGGAATGGGTGTTATGATGCGCATGTTCCTTGACGAGGATTTTAAGGAAGAATATATACAGCTTGTTGCAGGTGTTAAGTCAGAGGAGTACTATGTAAATATGATGATTGCATGGTATATGGCTACAGCACTTGCTAAACAGTGGGATACGGCGATTCCTTATATACAGGAACACAGGCTTTCTGAATGGGTACACAGAAAGTCAATACAGAAGGCTGTAGAGAGTTACCGCATTACACCAGAGCAGAAGGATTATTTAAAGGGTTTAAGATAAGGTTATGAAATCAAATGAAATAGATATGACGACAGGTTCCCTGCCAAAGAAAATATTAATGTATTCAGTTCCGCTTATGTTGTCAAATGTACTGCAGGTTATGTTCAACCTGTGTGATGTGGCGGTAGTTGGTAAATTTGTAGGACCACTGGCACTTGGTGCGGTAGGTTCAACGAGTATAATTATTACATTGACAACCGGAATCCTGCTAGGACTAGCAGGTGGTGTCAATGCTGTAGTTGCGCTGTTTGTGGGGGCTAAGAATAGTGCAAATGTAAAGAAAGCAGTCCACACTTCAATTGTAATATGTATGATTGCGGGACTGCTGCTGCTTTTGTCTGGACTGTTCCTTTCAAGACCGGTGCTGAATCTTATAGGAACTAAGAAAGAACTGATAGATGGTGCAGTTATATATCTTACAATATATCTTCTTGGTTCACCGGCACTTGCCATGTATAACTATGGTAATGCCGTGTTAAGTGCAGTTGGAGATACCAAAAGGCCGCTTGTGTATCTTATTACAGCGGGGATAATTAATGTGGTACTCAATCTGTTCTTTGTAATAGTATGCAGGCTTGGGGTTGTCGGTGTTGCACTGGCAAGTATAATATCACAGTATATATCAGCATTTCTGATACTTAAATTCCTGTTTGGCTGCGGCAGGGATTACGGGCTTTATATAAGAAATATAGGAATAGATTCGCATATAGCAGCGAGAGTGTTAAAGATTGGATTGCCTGCAGCAGTACAGTATTCACTTTTTGCAGTTGCCAATCTGTACATACAGTCGGCAGTCAATTCATTTGACCATGTAGTTGTTGAGGGCAATTCGGCTGCGGCTAATGCTGATAACATTGTGTATGATATGATGGCGGCATTCTATACTGCATGTACAAGCTTTATAGCGCAGAATCTTGGAGCAAGAAAGCGTGACAGAATTAAGAAAGCATATCTTGTTACACAGATGTATTCATTTATTATAGGAGCAGTGCTTGGTGCATTGCTTGTAGTTTTCAGGACACAGTTTCTTAGCATGTTTACAAGTGATCCGGATGTGATGCATTACGGCTCAATAAGACTTGGAATAATGGGATGCTCTTATTTTATATCCGCATTTATGGATAATGCGGCAGCGGGAGCAAGAGGACTTGGCAGAAGCGTTATACCTACAATAATAGTAATAATGGGTTCTGTTGTGTTCAGAATCGTGTGGGTGTGTACAATATTTGCAAGTATACATACGCTGATGTCACTCTATCTTGTGTATGCGAGTGCGTGGGCATTTACATCTATTATAGGAACGGTGTATTTTATAATTATATATAGAAAGACTTTGAGATAATCACATACATTTTACAAAAACTTTACGAACACGAGATTATGCATTTTACATAACATTGATAACATACCCTCTGCAAGCAGATGCAGAGGGTTTTCTTTTTTGAGATGACTCACATATCATTCGGTCAGGAAACTGATTCAAGCCCCTATTAAAATCTTCTGTTAATGCTTGCAAATAAAAAAAGAGGAAGGTAACGAAAGTTATGAGAAAAGGAATTAAAAAGTTACTTACAGTTGCATTAACAGCAACATTAGGCCTTGCAGCATTAGCAGGCTGTGGAACAGGTACATCATCAAATGGAGATGGATCAGCAAACGGAGGTACAGCTAAGGAGCTTTCAGGAAAGATTCAGTTAGCAGGAAGTACATCAATGGAAAAGATGTGTGGTGCTCTCATGGAAGCATTCATGGAAGAATATCCTAATGTAACAGTAACAACAGAATATACAGGTTCAGGCGCAGGTATTGAGTCAGTAACATCCGGAGCAGTTGATATTGGTAACGCTTCAAGAGCTTTATCTGATAAAGAAAAGTCAGCAGGTATTGAGGAGAACATCGTAGCAATTGATGGTATCGCAATGATTACTGATAAGAACAACAAAGTTACTAATGTAACAAAGCAGCAGCTCACAGATATCTACACAGGTAAGATTACTAACTGGAAGGATCTCGGTGGTTCAGACGAAGCTATCGTAGTAATCGGCAGAGAGGCAGCTTCTGGTACAAGAGGAGCATTTGAGGAACTTCTTGAAGTTAAGAATAAATGTGCTTATGCACAGGAACTTGACAGTACAGGTGCTGTACTTGCCAAGGTAGCAGCAACTCCAGGTGCAATCGGATATGTTTCATTAGATGTAGTTGATAAGACAGTTGCAGCTTTAAAGCTTGATGGTGTAGATGCAACAGAGGATAACATTAAGGCTGGTAAGTATACGCTTTCAAGACCATTTGTAATGGCTACTAAGGGTTCTGTTTCATCACAGAGTGAGCTTGTTCAGACTTGGTTTAACTTTGTAAAGTCTGAAGCTGGTAAGAAGGTTATCAAGGGAGTTGGCTTAATCCTCCCAGAGTAAGCCGGTAAATATAGATTCTGAATGGAGAGATTGACATGGAAGAGGTTATAAATGTTGGTATGAATAGAATAAATAAAACACCAGCAGCTGTTAAGGTAACAGCAAATGGTTCTTTAAAAGGTAATAAAAAGTCAAAGCATGCAAGTGAAAGCGTGGCACGGTTTATATTCCTTATATGTGCGGTAGTAGCTATCCTGGCAGTCTGCTCCATTACTATCTATATGTTCATAAAAGGAACAGAGAGTCTTAAAAGTGTCGGAATAGCAGATTTGCTCTTTAAAACAGTATGGGCACCAACGGCTACACCACCTGCATATGGAATTGTATACATAATTCTTTCTTCAATTGTAGGAACAACACTTGCGATTCTTATCGGTGTTCCAATTGGATTATTAACAGCAGTTTTTTTGACAGAGATAGCAGGGAAAAAACTTGCAGCAGTAGTTCAGCCGGCGGTTGAATTACTTGCAGCAATTCCTTCTGTTATATACGGACTTCTCGGATTAATGTTATTAAACCCCCTCCTTTATAAATTAGAAAAGCATGTATTCGAGAATTCCACAACACATCAGTACACAGGAGGAGCTAACCTCCTGGCTGCAGTGCTGGTGCTTGCAATTATGATACTTCCAACAGTTATCAATATGAGCGCGTCAGCAATCAGGGCAGTACCAATGAATTTGAGAGCAACATCACTTGCTCTTGGAGCAACTAAGATACAGACAATTTTCAAGGTTGTAGTTCCGGCAGCCAAGTCAGGAATTATAACAGGAATTGTTTTAGGTATAGGAAGAGCCTTAGGTGAGGCAATGGCTATTAATCTGGTAGCCGGTGGTTCAGTAAATCTGCCGCTTCCATTCAACTCAGTCAGATTTCTTACAACACAGATTGTAAGTGAGATGAGTTACGCAGATGGAGTACACAGACAGGTTCTTTTCACAGTAGGACTTGTTCTTTACATTTTCATAATGATTATAAATCTGATAATTACATTTATGCAGAAGAAAGGGGAGAAAGCAAATGGATAATCTTAAAGCTAAGAAAAGGCATCCGGAAGAGATTGCAGTATACTCAGCGATATATGTGTGTGCAGCATTTTCAGTTCTCCTGCTTTTAGGAATTATTGTATATGTGTTTGCTAAGGGCGCAAGACGCGTAAACTGGGCATTTCTTACAGGTGTTACATCAATTCTTCATGGAACTGTGGGAATTGCCGGTAATATTTTGAACACATTGATAATAATATTACTTACTATGATAATTACAACGCCAATCGGTGTAGGTGCTGCGATTTATTTAAATGAGTACGCCAAGCCGGGAAAGCTTGTTACAGTTATAATATTTGCAACAGAGACACTTGCAGGAATTCCATCAATTATATTTGGTCTGTTTGGTATGCTTTTCTTCGGACAGTTATGTCACATGGGATATTCACTTCTGACAGGTTCTCTTACACTTACATTAATGGTGCTTCCGCTTGTTACAAGAAACACACAGGAAGCGTTAAAGACTGTACCTGACAGCTTCAGAACAGGAGCGGTAGGTTTAGGCGCAGGTAAATGGTACACAATCAGAACAATTCTTCTTCCGTCAGCAATGCCTGGAATTGTAACAGGAGTAATCCTTGCAATAGGAAGAATTATTGGTGAATCAGCAGCATTGCTTTTTACAGCAGGAAGTGCACATCTTCTTCCAAAGACTTTCGATGCATTTCTTGAGAAAATATTTCATTCGGGCGGAACACTTACAATCCAGCTTTATTTAAGCGCAAGCAAGGGTGAATTTGAGGTGGCATTCGGCATAGCGGTTGTACTTCTTGTAATTGTACTTCTTATTAATTTTGGTACAAAGAGGCTCGCTAAGAAGCTCGAAAAGCACTAATTGGGAGGAATATATGAGTAATAAGATTAAAGTTAAAGTTGAAAATCTGAACCTGTATTACGGTGAGAATCACGCCCTTAAGGATGTGAACATGGATATACAGGAAAATGCTGTGACAGCATTTATCGGACCATCTGGCTGCGGTAAATCAACATTTTTAAAGACATTAAACCGTATGAACGACTTGGTTGACGGTGTAAGAATAGATGGCAAGGTGCTTCTTGATGGTGAGGATATATATGACCCGTCAGTTGATACTACAATACTTCGAAAGAAGGTAGGAATGGTATTCCAGCAGCCTAATCCTTTCCCGATGAGCATATATGACAATATTGCTTATGGCCCAAGAGTTCACGGTATAAGAGATAAGAAAAGACTCGACCAGATAGTCGAGGAGAGTCTTCGTGGAGCAGCTATATTTGATGAGGTTAAGGACAGATTGAAAAAATCGGCCATGGGTCTTTCAGGTGGACAGCAGCAGAGAATCTGCATTGCAAGAGCGCTTGCCGTACAGCCGGAGGTACTTCTTATGGATGAGCCGACATCAGCTCTTGACCCTATATCTACAGCCAAGATTGAGGAACTGATGGAAGACTTAAAGAAGAAATACACAGTAATCGTGGTAACACATAACATGCAGCAGGCAACGAGAGTTTCGGATCAGACAGCATTTTTCCTTGTAGGGGAGATGGTGGAGTTTGGAGATACTAAGCAGATATTCTCTTACCCGCAGGATAAGAGGACAGAAGATTATATCACAGGAAGGTTTGGATGATGAGAAGTAAATTTGACGAACAGCTTGACAGACTTAATAAAGAAATGATGAAGATGGGCTCTGCAATTGAAGATTCTATACGAAAGGCAGTTGATGCGCTTGTAAAACAGGACGCAGAGCTTGCTAAAAAGGTTATGATTCAGGACGAGGAGATTGACAGGGAGCAGAAGACTATTGAGAGCATCTGCTTTAATCTTCTTATCCAGCAACAGCCGGTTGCTAAGGATTTAAGAACAATTACAGCAGCCCTAAAGATGGTTACTGATATGGAAAGAATTGGTGACCAGGCAGCAGATATCGGCGAGATAACTATTAAACTTGCCAACCAGCCATACATAAAGAAGTTAGAGCACATCAACCAGATGGCTTCTGAGACAATGCTTATGTTAATCAGAAGTATTGAAGCTTATGTTGAGAAGGACATGGACAAGGCAAGAAAAGTTATAGCATATGATGATGTGGTAGATGACCTTTTTGAAAAGGTAAGAGATGACCTTATTGCAATGATACAGGCAGATTCAGCCAATGGTGAGCAGGCTGCAGATCTTCTTATGGTTGCCAAGTATTTTGAGAGAATAGGAGACCATGCAACTAACATTGCAGAATGGGTAATATTTGCTCTTGATACGAAGGGAGGTTTCGATGAAAATGCTTCTGAACATTTGTAAAAATACTCATTTAACTGAAAAGAAATATGAATATCTGTTTCTTCTTCTTAACACCCTTGCATGGTGTGCAATCGGCTTCGTAGTGTGGGCGGTTGTAAGCATATTTGCATTCAGGGGAACGGAATGGATGTTTACATTCGTTGGATATTTCGGACTTATTCCCGGCTTTATCGGCGGGGTTATTGAAAGTTGGAGAAACGAGCGGTAACGGGTGCTAAGTAAAACTGTTAGATTTTGATATAGTAATCAGTTGATATTTTAAAATCAGGGTGTTATAGTAATTGTAAAATTAAAAAAGTAGAAAGGGAGAGATTAACTATGCATAATAAAAAATTTTTATCGCATGTGATGATTGGATGTTTGGGGATAATTATTGCTGGAGGAGTTAAGTATGCAAGTCAGCAAATGTGTTTTGCTGAGGCTGGAATTTATGATGGAAATTATCATGATACAGCTTTCGATTATGATTATGATAATGATACATTTGAAATAACAGATTTATATACAGAGGAAAGAGAAAAGAAAAATACAACTTCTGCATATATATATAATAATGGTTCAGCTGCAAGAATACCAGCAATTAGAGTTAAAGCAGGAGATTATACAGATTGTACATATGGTTCATACCAGAGTTGTGAGGTTGGTGAAGCAAAGTACTTATTGAATACAGTATATGAAGACGGATATAGAAGTGCTAGATTGTGGCTTGATCCAGGAAATGGACACCATATTAGTGTTCACTTTTTATGGAGTCCAGATAGTATTTAGGTTAAATGTGGAAATATGAAAAAGTATATATATAAACTGTTTAAGATATGTATTCAATTGATATTGGTAGTACTGATTGCTGTGTTTTTAATAAAAAAAGTTAATGGCGGTGGGATTTTATTGAAAAAAATATTACCACAGACACAGGATACGGAAGAAAGTACAACTGATTTAAGAAAAGAACAATGGAATACGGATAACAGTAATAGCTTTAATACTATCAGTGAGTTTTCTGCAGTTATATTTATGAAAACATATGATGTGAAGTCTTTTACAGTTATAGGTAAGAATATACCCGATGAAATTCAGAGTGTACATCAGCTGGATTGGGAAGAATATAGAAGAAATGGCAATGCTCTGACAGGGGATTATTCTATAGTGAAGGTTACATATACCATTACAGATCCAGTATGTGAAAGAGAGTATATGGGCAATTGTGTAACAATATTTAATGAAGCATTAAGCAGTATTAAAAGAGAACCTGTTGCAATGTTTCCATATGTATATGACACGATTGATTCTAGACATTTTCACTATCAGTTGGAGAAGGATATTACACAGGAATTTACTAATTATTATGTAGTTCCTGATGAATATCTTGATGAAGCTCATAAACAGCAGACATGTATATTTATTAATCCTAATGGATTGGCTTATGATGAGAATGGTAGAGCCCCTAATGTGACAGAGGCTATGTTTATGAAGATTCCAATTAGTAGTTTTGAACAAAAACAGGGGGATTGAGAATGTTAATATATGAGTTGAAGAAAGCATTGAAATCACCAGGTTTTAAGTTTGCATTGATTATATCAGCCGTAATTGTAATGATGGATTATATTATTAATGTATTGCCATTATTGATTTCTAATCATGAATTATTGATGGCATCTGATAATATATATGAGGTTCTTCCGCTAAACAGTTATGAACTGTGGCTAGGTGGAAGAGAAACAAGTATTGCGGTTGCTTTCTTTATATTAGTGCCTTTAATTGCTTCTATTCCATATGGTGATTCATATTTTAAGGATATGAATAATGGACTTGGAAATTATATCTTAGTAAGGTGTGACGGAAAGAAATATGTAAATGCAAAATATATCGCAACTTTTCTTTCGGGAGCATTGGCTGTGGGGATACCTCTCATATTAAGTTTTGTAATATGTTCAATGACAATGTCTACATATACACCATTTCCGGACGATGGGATGAATCTGATGATGCCCAAATCAAGTATGAGTTATATATATTACAAGCATCCCTTATTATATATTATAATATCTATTATTATCGTTATGGTATATGCAGGCTGTATGGCAACAGTAGCTATGTGTGTTGCTATATATACGAACAGAATATATATAGTGGAGATATTTCCTATGATATTCTCAATAGCAATTATATCATTAGGCGAGCTTATTGAAAATGAAGCTATTATGCCGATTAATTTCATTAATCCGTCGTATTCAAATCCACGGCTTATATATTTTTTTGTAACAGTAGGGGCGATAATGTTATTTACTTATATTAATGTAAGAGTATTCAGAAATGGTAAGTATGGTAAATAAAAAATATATTAAATATTCTTTGATAATATCTTGTATGCTTATAGCAGCATTATTTTTTTCTATATTAGAAATAATGTATCTGTCAGAGAAAAATGGTAATCCTGCAATGGTAATAAGCACATTTGATTACCTTGCTTGTGCACAGAATTCCATTGTGGCAGGGATTAACTTTTATATATTCGCTGTAGTTATTGCATTGGAAACAGTATTACTTACGGATAATGACTATAGTTATAATGCTATTATCAGATATGGAAGAAGTAATCTATTTTACAGACAGGTAGTTAAGATTATATTGACGGCATTGTGTTTTTCGAGCATATTCTTTTGGATTAATTTTACGATGTCGTTAGATAAAAGTGTTGTGTTTTATAATTGGTCTGACATTAATAGCTATCTGTTTTATACTAAAAAATATTTTGTGGAAATTAATCCGTATTTGTTAATGTTTTTAATATGGTTGCAGATTTTTATGTATATAGTGTCAACAGAACTGTTATACCTGTTAATAAAGTGGATTTTTTGGAGAGGAAAAGAAGCATTTATAATGATTGTGTGGCTAATATTTCTTATCATTGAAAGATTAACAGGAAGAATGATACCTGTTGTTAACGCTGCCACATTGCATGAGAATATGGTTGAGCAGACTTTTTTTATTACTATTATATTAATTAGTATGAAACTTATATTATTAAAAACTGTAATAAAAAAAAGAGATCTTTGATGATTGGAGAAGATTATGCATGAGCAGTTAAGATATGATATAATTACAGGACTTTTACATCACAAAAAAAGAATAATATTGGTAATTGCAGGTGTTATTTTTATATATGTATTTATGGCATTTACCTATAGAGGAGTAATTAATACTGCTGATTTTATAAAATTATTATTCAGAGGTATGCCATATGTTACTGATGAAAAGAAATTTGTGATTCCCAATGGTTTATGGCTTGCAATTAATTTATTACTTGCGTTTCATATTGGAATGATTGTAAATGACGATTTGGGAATATATGGAAAACTTCGGCTTATGAGAGTTGGAAGCAGAGTTAAATGGTGGTTGGCTAAGGCTGTTTTAGTATGTATAAGTGTGGTTGCGTATTACACATTAATATTGGCAGCAGCATTTGTTGTAGGTAGTATTTCATTAATATATAGAACCAATGTTGTCAATATGTCCATAATACAGGATATTACAGTAACTGAATGCATTAAATCAATTGCTATGTCGGCTTGTGTATCAATTATGGTAAGTATGATACAGGCCGTAATAACTCTTATTGATTATAAGATAGGAATAGTGTTTGTTGGACTGTTTATGGCATTAACAATGTATGACAGAACGCATGCTTTTATTGGAAACTATCTAATGCTTATGAGATATTATCAGGGAATCAATAATTATATTATCAATATTTGGGTAGCATGTGGAGTAATTGTGTCGGCATGTATAGCTGGTACTATAATTGTGAAGAAAGTCGCAATATATATATGGAGATGAGTATGAGCGAAATTATTATAAAAAATGTATCAAAAAGATACAATAAACAACTTGTTCTTGATAATATCAATATGGAACTTACATCAGGACACATATATGGCTTTGCTGGAATAAATGGTTCTGGGAAGACAGTTCTTATGAAATGTATATGTGGTCTTACAATGCCAACTAGTGGAAGCATATATGTTGATGGTAAGCAGATAGGGAAGGATATTGATTTTCCCGAAAGTATTGGTGCACTTATAGAAACACCAGGGTTTATTGAATATTACAATGCAATGGATAATATGCGTAGTCTGGCGTCTATTAAGAAAATAACAACAGAAGAGCAAATTATAGCTTTATTAGAAAAGGTAGGACTCAATCCGAATGAAAAAAAGAAAGTGAAAAAATATTCTTTGGGAATGAGACAAAAACTTGGGATTGCAATGGCAATATTGGACGATCCTAATATAATTATATTGGATGAACCATTTAATGCTTTGGATAAAAAAAGTGTATCGAATGTAAAGGATATAATACTTGGATTAAAGGCAGATAATAAACTTGTTATATTATCAAGTCATGATGGAGTCCTTCTTGAAGAGGTGACGGATAAGATATATGAAATAGAGGAAGGTAAGATAGTTGGGGGAAAAAATTAATAAAAAGAGAATAATAGGAATAGTCCTTATTGCAGTTGTGGTAGTAGCCTTTTATATATCATCTGTAATATATCAGTTATACAATTATCCTGCTCCAACTATTGAAAGTGTAAATATTGGTAAGGATATTGTTTGTGGTGAATATGTGTATAAGGTTACTGAGGCTGGATTTGTAGGTGACGAAAATGTAGAAAAATTGTGGCAGGAAGAAATAGAAGAATTTGGAGATGTTCGTGTGGTTTATGTAAAACTGATGTATGAAAGGATAGCTGAAAAGACGGATGCGTCAAGAATTACTCAATTAGGAGATTATACATTAGCTACTGATACATATAATCAGGCACCAGATTTAGTGAGATATATGAATTTTAATCCGATTGAAGAGCAAAGCAAGACAACGGATAGTGTAGGAGACAGTAAAGAAATCTGTATAGTATTCACAATTCCTAAGGTACAGTTTACAGATAAGCAATGGGAAAAGATGAAGATAGAAGATTTTAAATTGCATATATCAAGATATCCTGTTATTAAAGAGGTAAAATTTTAACAAATATATATTGTTATTGTGTATGATTGGTATAGAATATAGGCAGGGGTGATTGTTGTGAAACTTGTTATGAAACACAGAAGCTTATATTTTATGCCTTTTGTTATGCGTACATGCACATGTGTGATATTTCTATACTTTGGAACGGTGTTGCTTTGTGCATGCAAGAGTGATGTAGGCAGGTCTGATGGCGGTACAGACATGAACACAGGTGTAGTGGAAAACACTTACGATTCACAGTCTGTTATTGGAACAGATGCAGCCACTTCTATAGAGGGGATGCCGGTGACAAGAAAAGGTTACAATCCACAGATGGATTTTGTTTATGATGAACATGATGATGTAGATGTTGATGAGGATTATGTTAATACCTTATGTGGTGAAGCAGGCAGACAGCTTGAGGAAATGTTTGGACCAGCGGAGTTCTATGTGGCAGCAGTGCATAATGAGGATGAAAGTTATACAATTAATGTGATGTATAACGAGAAAGCAGTATCATTTTCGGACGAAGAATTACAACAGATAAACATGTATATTAATCAGGAATACAAAGAAGTGAGATTGTCAGAGATTAATATACAGGGCTGGTAGTTGTAAATTAAGCCAGCTTATGTTATATTAATTGAGGCGTTGAATTGGGGACACCACTTTTCAAGACCAGAAGACAGGACTATACGAATGAGTCATGTTATCAAACATACAACAGGCGTCGGTAATAAAAGATTTCCGGCGTGTTTATATTATGATTTTAAAGGCAGAACCAGCTGGAAAGCGGTTCTGCTTTTTTTGCGCGAGCAGCGATGAGAGAAGGCATGGAAAGTTCACAGTCGTGCTTGCACAAGCTGTGAACTTTATATGGGTTCTCGAGGAGCACCGCGACAATGCCAGAATGAAATTCTGGCATATGAGCTGCTCGCGAAGCAATGAGCCGTGCAAGCTGGAATGTGCTTGCACAAATTCCAGCTTATACGGCGAATGCCCATAATGAACAACGAAGGTCGAAGACTGGGAGTTGTGAATTATCAAGGCTCGGGAGTAGCGAAGCTACGGAGAGACTTGGCTTACAAAGATGCGCGAGCAGCGATGAGAGAAAGGAGTCATTATGGTACAGATTAACGGAGAGCAGGTTGAAGCTTCAAAGGTTGTGGGGAAAACACTTCTTGCTTATGTAACAGAGGCAGGGTATGACCCTGTAGGTATTGTGATTGAGAAGAATATGGAAATAATTCACAGGGAAGACTTTGACAAGGTTAATATTGCTGATGAAGATGTGATTGAGATATTGCATTTTGTTGGTGGCGGACAGTTTTAATATGATTTTAGTCTGAGAGCAGGAAGTCTGGCTGCTTATAAGCTATGTCAGAGCGGTTAATAATAGGCAAAGACCTACTACAATTACAGAATTTGAATTTGAGTAGGTTAATATTTGGCAGGGAAATATTAAGAAACCTACAAGGCGTGAGAAAATCAGGATTTAGTAGGTTTTTGTGATAGCTGACTGCCTATAAAAGTGAGATAAACAAGGTATTTATAGACCGTATTAAAACATGAGAGTAAAGAAAGACCTATAAGAAGCTTTATAAGAGTTTGATTAGTAGGTCTTCTGAAAATAAGAGAGCTGACGCGAACCTACTAAAAGACAGAAAATACATTTTTTATAGGTTTTCTAGCGGTAATAAGACAAATTCAATCAGCAATTACCAGATTGAGGAAATAAAAGGCTGGCAGGACAGACAATAAGTACAGGAAGTATTGCCAGCAAAAGAACAGCCGCCAGAATTATAATAAAAAAGATAACAGGAGGAAGCAAAGATGGAAAACAAGGCACAGGACAAGAAAGAAGATAAGTTAATTTTAGGAGGACATGAGTTTAACAGCAGATTCATATTAGGCTCAGGAAAGTACAATGTGAATCTTATTAAGGCGGCGGTTGAGCAGGGCGGTGCTGAAATTATCACACTTGCTCTTAGACGTGCCAATACAGAGAATAAAGAGAATATTCTTGATTTCATACCGAAGGGAGTAACTCTTCTTCCTAATACTTCAGGAGCAAGAAATGCAGAGGAAGCGGTAAGAATTGCGAGACTCAGCCGTGAGATGGGATGTGGGGATTTTGTAAAGATCGAAGTTGTACACGATTCCAAATATTTGTTACCGGATAACTATGAGACGATCAAAGCAACAGAAATCCTTGCAAAGGAAGGATTTGTAGTTATGCCTTATATGTATCCGGATTTGAATGTGGCACGTGATTTGATGAATGCCGGTGCTGCATCGATTATGCCTTTGGCTGCACCGATTGGCTCGAACAAAGGTCTTTGTACAAAAGAATTCATTCAGATTTTGATTGATGAAATTGATCTGCCGATCATCGTGGACGCAGGCATCGGCCGTCCGTCGCAGGCTTGCGAGGCGATGGAGATGGGCGCGGCAGCTATCATGGCCAACACCGCGATTGCCACCGCAGGCGATATTCCGGCGATGGCTGAGGCGTTCAAGCAGGCGATTGAGGCAGGCCGCACGGCATATCTTGCGGGGCTGGGCCGTGTCCGTGAGACGGCTTCGGCATCCTCTCCGCTGACCGGTTTCCTGCAGGATTAAAGTTCTCGATTAAATGCGCGCTTTGCGCGAAAACAGAAAGGTATTTGTCATGGAAAACGAAAAAACGGAGATCATCTCCGCAAAATATATCACTGAACAAACCAATCACATGGAGTACCAGCCGGGTATGGACAACATCGGCTCCGAGGTGCAGGACGAGGTCATTTCCCGCATGAACGCCTATGACGCGGATGCCTATACGGCGGCTGACGTACTGCGTGCGCTTCGCAAGGACGTTCTCTCGCCGGAGGACTTCGGCGCACTGCTGTCTCCCGCGGCGCTGCCGTTCCTTGAGCAGATGGCGCAGCGCGCACAGGCCGAAACGCGCAAGCATTTCGGCAACTCAGTGCAGATGTTCACGCCGCTGTATATCGCCAATTACTGCGAAAATTACTGCATTTACTGCGGTTTCAACTGTCACAACAAGATTCGCCGTGCCAAGCTGGATATGGACGAGGTCGAACAGGAACTGAAGGCCATCGCGGAGACCGGTCTGCAGGAAATCCTCATTCTGACCGGCGAGAGCCGTGCCATGTCGCCGGTATCCTACATCGGTGAAGCCGTTAAGCTGGCGCGCAAGTATTTCCGTGTCATCGGCATCGAGATTTATCCGCTCAACGTGGATGAGTATGCTTATCTGCACGAGTGCGGTGTGGACTACGTCACCGTATTTCAGGAGACCTATGACGACCAGAAGTACAAAACCCTGCACCTCGGCGGTCACAAGCGCATTTTCCCGTATCGCCTGAATGCGCAGGAGCGTGCACTGATGGGCGGCATGCGCGGTGTCGGCTTTGCGGCGCTGCTCGGTCTGTCCGACTTCCGCAAGGATGCGTTTGCGACCGGTCTGCACGCGTATCTGCTGCAGCGCAAGTATCCGCACGCAGAGATCGCATTCTCGTGTCCTCGCCTGCGCCCGATCATCAATAACGATAAGATCAATCCAAAGGATGTTCAT